>Ga0209048_10000866_pt1 | contig 32263 bp, 29 predicted proteins | sample FrelakmetCRP12CR_FD_187146 | JGI IMG/M metagenome (GOLD analysis project Ga0209048, IMG submission 187146) | Freshwater lake sediment microbial communities from the University of Notre Dame, USA, for methane emissions studies - CRP12 CR (SPAdes)... | ecosystem: Environmental > Aquatic >...
GCCACCTGCCGCGAGGTGCAGGAACACGCCTTCGAGATCGTCGCGGCCGAAGAGGGCCGCGACGTCGGCCGCGCTCCCGTCGGCGACGACCCGGCCACCGGAGACGAACACGACGCGATCACACAGCCGCTCGACCTCGATCATGTTGTGGCTGGTCACGAGGAGCGCAGTGCCTTCGTCGGCGCACAGGCGCTCGAGACCGGTGCGCACACGGAGTGCGACGTCGGGATCCAACGAGGCGGTCGGCTCGTCGAGCACGAGCAACCGTGGTTGGTGCAGCGTCGCCTTCACGATCCCCACGAGCGTGCGCTGTCCGGAGGAGAGCTCGTTCCCCATCGCCTTGGCCAGGTGGGCGATGTTGAACCGCTCGAGACCGGCCTCGACGGCCGGCGTCGGATCGTTCAGCCCGTAGAGACGGCCGAACAGCTCGAGGAACTCGACGACGCGGATGCGCTCGGGAAGCGGCAGGTAGCCGGCCGCGAAGCCGACTTCCTCCATTGCACGACTGCGCTGCTTCGGGAGCCGAAAGCCGGCGATCTCGACCTGGCCCTCGTCGGGGGTGATGACGCCGAGCAGCATCATCAGGGTGGTGGTCTTGCCGGCACCGTTGGGCCCGAGCAGCCCGACCCGCTCGCCCGCGTCGACTCGCAGCGAGACGCCGTCGACGGCGCGCACGCGCTTGTACTGCTTCACGAGGTCCGTTGCGCTGAGAATGGGCGCGCCGGACACCGGGTCGGGCGTGGACATGGAACGAGTCTCGCACGCGCGTCCATCCCGTGCGCCGGCGTTTCCTGTCGGGGCAGACTGTCAACTCGGTGCACGAGACCGTGGGCCTGCACAGTGGCGTGATCGAGGAGGAGGACGAATGGGTGTGCTCGATGGCGTCAAGGTGGTGGAGCTCGCCGAACACGGCTTCGTGCCGTCGTGCGGGGCGATCCTCGCCGACTGGGGTGCTGACGTCGTCAAGATCGAGCGGCCGAGCGGCGACCCGCTGCGCTCGGTCATGGCTGCCGGGCTCGTCGCCGACACCGGCGACTTCAACTTCCTCTTCGAGCTCTACAACCGCAACAAGCGTGGGATCACGCTCGACCTGCGCGTGTCGGACGGCCGTGCCGCGTTCGATCGGGTCATCGAACACGCCGACGTGCTCATCACCAGCTTCCTGGCCCCGGCGCGGGTGAAGCTCGGGATCACCCCCGAGGACCTCTGGAAGGTCAACCCGCGCCTCGTCTACGCGAAGGGCCACGGTCAGGGTCAACGGGGACCCGATGCCGACCAGGGCGGGTTCGACTCGGTGAGCTACTGGTCACGTGGCGGGGTCGGTCACATCCTCACGGCTCCGGGCGCGCCGCTCGTGATGCCCCGCGGCGCGTTCGGGGACGCGCCCAGCGGAGCGATGCTCGCGGGCGGCGTCGCGGCCGCGCTGTACCAGCGGGAGCGGACGGGCAAGGGTCTGGTCGTCGACGTGGCGTTGCTCGCGATGGCGATCTGGCAGCTCAGCACCGACCTCACCGCGACGACCATCCTGCGCGAGGAGCCCCGCAAGCTCGAGGCCGGCAAAGCCCTACCGAACCCGCTGGTCGGTCCGTACCGCACGTCCGACGACCGCTGGATGATGTTCAGCATGCTCGACGACACGCGGCACTGGGCGCCGACGTGTCGCGCGATCGGCCGCGAGGACCTGATCGACGATCCACGTTTCGTGGACACGGCCGCACGCGCGGAGCACGCCGCCGAGCTCCACGCGATCCTGGTCGAGCACCTCGGGACGCTCGCGCTGCCCGACGCTGCCGGCCGACTCGCCGCCCAGGACACGATCTTCTCCACCCTCGCGTCGCCGCTCGAGGTGATCGACGATCCCCAGGTCGTGCAGAACGGGTACCTGGTCCGACACCCCGCTCACCCGAGCGCGCGTGTCGCGACCGCGCCGATGCAGTTCGACGACGAGATCGTCGAGGTCCGACGGGGCGCGCCGGTTCTCGGGGAGCACACCGACGAAGTCCTCGGCGAGCTCGGCTACGACATCGATGAGCTCGAGTCGCTCCGCAGCGCCGGCGCCATCGTGTGAGACGCCTTCCAACGTTGGCGTCGCCCCGGGCGTCCTCAGCGCCCCTGGGCGTCTCCCGAAGCCGCCGACAGGCTGGTGGGTAGGGTGGTCGCATGAGCGACGGGCTCGTGTGGGAGCAGGAGCTCGAGCCGCTGCGGCGTCCCGTGCTCGTGGCCGGCTTCGAGGGATGGAACGACGCGGCCGATGCTGCATCGACCGCGGCGTCGTGGCTCACCCAGCACGGGTCGGCCGACGCCTCGCGGGTGGCGTCGATTGATCCCGAGGAGCACTTCGACTTTCAGTCCCGCCGACCCCAGCTCGAGCTGGTCGCCGGTGTCACCCACAAGATCACGTGGCCCGAGAACGTCTTCTCGGTGGTTCGGCTCGCGGAGCGTGATCTCGTCGTGCTGCGAGGCATCGAGCCGAGCTACCGCTGGCGCTCGTTCTGCAGTGCCGTGCTCGAGGTCGCCGGGGCCACCGGCTGTGAGCTCGTCGTCACCTTCGGCGCCCTCCTCGCCGACGTTCCGCACACGCGAACCGCCCGGGTGACCGGCGCATCCACCAGCCCGGAGCTCGTCGAGCAACTCGGCCTCACCCCGTCGCGCTACGAAGGTCCGACCGGGATCGTCGGTGTGCTCCACGACTTCTGCCGGGAGCAGTCGGTGCCGTCGGTGTCACTGTGGGCACCGGTCCCGCACTACCTCGCGGCTCCCCCGAACCCCCCGGCGACGCTCGCGCTCCTCGACCGCCTGGGTGCGCTCTGCGGACTCACCCTCGATCTCGCCCGCCTCGAACGTACCGTCGCGGCCTGGCGCGAGAAGGTCGACGAGGTCGCGGCAGCCGACGACGATGTGCGCGGCTACGTGGCGACCCTCGAAGCGCGCTTCGACGATGACGACGACTCCGACACGTCCTGGGGTGCGAGCCTCCCCACCAGCGACGAGCTGGCCAGCGAGGTCGAGCGGTTCCTGCGCGAGCAGCGCGGCGAGACCTGAACCGGCGCCAGGGGTGAGCCGGGTTCGCGAGCAGATCGACATCGACGCGCCACCCGAAGACGTGTTCGCGTTCTTCGACGACGTCGCCAACGCCACGGTGCTCGTCCCCAACTTCATCGCGATCACGGCAGTCGAGGCTCTCCCCAACGGTGGGCGGCGCGTCGAGTACACCACGCGGAACAAGCGCGGTGACGTCGTGGCGGCGAGCAGCGAGCACCTCGAGTACGACGCGCCCCGTCGAACGGTGACCCGGGGTCACCAGTCCGGCATCGGGACCGTCTCGACGCGACACTTCGTCCCGACCACGGGCGGGGGGGTGCGCGTCGTCGCCACGATCGAATGGTCGGTGCCGGTGAAGTACGTCGCGGCGTTGATCACCTCGCCGTTGCGCCGCCCGCTCCGCCGCTCGTTACGCCAGGGACTGCGCGCGGCCAAGCGGGCGCTGGAATCCGGGCGATCGCCGCTCGTCGGCGACGAGCCGGGGTGAGGGCGCGACCAGGGCTGGGGGCGCGGGATCAGCTGAGCAGGTCGAGGGCGACGGCTTCCCAGAGCTGCTCGGACAGACCCAACGAGTCGACATCAACCCGCTCGTCATTGCCATGGAACATCGTGGCGTAGTCCTCGAAGCTCAGCTTCTGGCTGAAGAGCCCGAACCCGTACCCCACCGAGCCGGCGCGCCGGAAGAAGCGGTTGTCGGTGCCGCCGACCATCAGGAACGGCACGAGGGCCGAGCCCTCGACGAGCCGGCCGGTCACCCGGGCGAGAGAATCCCACAGCGGGGTGTCGATCGGTGACGCGGTCGACGGATCGTCGTTGGACTCGAGCTCCACGTGCTCGGCGAGGTCGCCGAGCACGTCGTCGAGCATGGCCCGGACCTCGTCGCCGGTCTGGCCCGGTAGCGTCCGGATGTCGATCTCGAGCTCGACGATGTCGGGGATCATGTTCGTCTTCGTGCCGCCGTGCATGACGTTGGGCGAGAACGTGGTGTGCGTGCACGCGTGCACCAGGCGTGACATGCCGAGCGGTAGCTCACTCAAGGACTCGCGCAAGGCGTCGGGGTCGAGGAACGCGTTCGTGATCTCGGGCGGGTAGTGCATCCCCTCCACGAACTTGCGCCACACGTCGTGGATGTCGGTATCGGGCTGGAACTCGTGCAGTCGCCGCACGATCTCGGCCGCGGTCACGACCGCATTGTCCGTACGGAACGGCTGCGAGCCGTGGCCGGGCGTACCGTGAATCCGCATCTTCGACCAGAACGTGCCCTTCTCTGCAGTGAGAACCGGGAGCCGAACGCCTTCCGGCGACGGCATCTGATAGCCGCCCGACTCGGTGAGCACGTAGTCGGCGAACACCGCGTCGCGTTCGTGCTCGACGAGGTACTTCGCACCCCAGGTGCCGAGCGCCTCCTCGTCGGCCACCGCGAGGTAGATGAGCGTGCCTTTGGGGGTGAAGCCCGACTTCGCGAGGTTCGCGAACGCGACCGCCTGCGACGCGGTGATGTTGAGCATGTCGACCGCACCGCGACCCCACACGAAGCCGTCGATGAGGTCGCCGGAGAACGGCTCGCGGGTCCAGCCGTCGGGATTGACCGGGACGACGTCGGTGTGCCCCATCAGCAGCAGGCTCGGCGCAGTGGGGTCAGAGCCTTCGATGCGTGCGACCAGGCTGGCACGGCCGGGCCGGGGCTCGAAGCGCTCGACGTCGAGGCCCGTGTCGCCGAGGTACTGCTGGAGCAGGTCGACACTGCGGATCTCCGCGCCGGACTCGACGCGCCCGTCGTTCACGCACGCGTTGCGAATCAGCTGCTGGAGCAGGTCGGTGGACTCGGCGGTCGGATCGATGGCCATGCCGCGACGGTAACCGGTGGGCCCGTACCCGGCTACGCCGCCGGCGCCGCCCGATACATGAGGCGGCCGTCGGCCGTCTCCCAGCGCTCCGCGTCACCGGCCAGGACCATGTGCTCGAGGTGGGCGAATGTCTCACTCTCGGCCATCACGCCCCAGTGCTTCTTGGGGAAGATCTCGTGGGAGATCTCCTGCACGGTCGCGGGGCCGATCGAGGTCGACGCGTCACGGATGAACAGCATCCGCTCCTGGTGGTGCTCCTTGATCGCGTCGACTCGACCGGGGACGTCGTCGAACGGGTGGCCGTGGGCGGGCAGCCCGAGCTCCACGCCGTCGAGTGCGGCGACGAGGTCGAGGGTCTGGAGGTAGGACTTGAGCGCGTCGGCCCCGTTGCCCACGCCTGAGATGTGCGGCGTGATCGACGGCAGCACGTGGTCGCCGGAGAGGAGCAGCCCGTGCTCGGGATCATAGAGACACAGGTGATCGACCGTGTGCCCGGGAGTGTGGATCGACACCCACTCGCGGCCCGCGAGCTCGATGCGCTCCCCGTGCACCACCCGCTGGCTGGGGTCCGGCGGGCGGAAGAGCATCCGCATCGCGCGGATCTTCATGCGTCGCGTCAGCTTGGGCATCGGATGCTTCGTGCCACCCCACGGCGTCTCCCCACCCCACGGCACCGACTGCGCCTGCGTCTGGGTGGTCGGGTTGTCACGCAGCGGGTCACCCTCGTAGTCGTCGGTGTGGTCCGCGATCGTGGGGATCTCCTCGCCACCGACGTCGAGGGCCGCCGCGGCAGCCGCGGCGATGCGCTCCGCCTCAGCCTCCTCCTCCTCCGTGGGAAGGTGGTTGCGACGGTTCGTCTCCTCGAGTGACCACGTCGTGAACGCGCGGTGGGCGACGAGGTTGGCGCCGGATTCCTTCTTGATGCGGCCGGCACCGCCGAAGTGGTCGGGGTGCGAGTGCGTGACGATCACCGTGTGGATGTCCTGCACACCGAAGCCGGCTTGCTTCAACCGCTTCTTGAGCGCCTTCCACGACGAGGGGCCGGGAAGGCCCGGATCGACGACCGCAAGACCCTTGTCGTCGAGCAGCCCGTAGGTGTTGACGTGGCCGAGCCCGGGCATCCAGATCGGGAGCTGCATCCGGATGACGCCCGGCGCGACTTCGACGACCTCTTCGGACGCGGGGTCCTGCTCCTGCTTGTGGGGCCTGGGCCTGGATGCCTGATCAGGCCGGTCACCCGCCCGCTCCTGGTCACCCGGCCGCCCCGGGGTGGCGGTCACCCGCTCACCCTAACCGGCACCCGGCGCGTTCCGTCAGGCCTCGTACGCGAAGGGAGCGAGCTTGGGCCAGGGGCGATGCTCTTCGAGCACCGCACCTGCGGCGAGACATACGAGGTCTTCGTGGCGACGCGCCACCACCTGGAGCGCGACGGGAAGCCCGTCGACGAGGCCGGCCGGGATGCTCGCGGCGGGTTGACCGCTGAGGTTGAACGGTGCGGTGAACGGCGCCGACATCCCGAACAGGGTCACCTGCTTCCCGTTCACCTCACCGACGAGCTCACCCTCGGCCGCGAGCGCGGGCTTGGGCGTCGTCGGTGTGAGCAGCAGGTCGATCTGCCCCCAGATCGCGGCGAGAGCGGTGAGCAGATCGTGTCGGCGACGGATGGCCTTCCCGAGCACATCGGGACGGAGGTGAGCAAACGACTGATACTGCAATCGACCGACGACGCTCAGCTCATCGAGCCGGTCCTTCACATCATCCGCGTGGAACGACATGTCGTCGACCGTGGAGAGGATGCCCCACGAGTTCCCGGGCTTGGGCAGCTCGACCTTCATGTCGACGAGCTGGAGCCCCGCGGCCTCGACGAGCGCGTGCGCGAGCTCCTCGGCTCGCGCGGCGGGCCCGGGCTCGGACTCCGCGAACCCGACGGACGTCACGAACGCCGCGCGCAGACCACGCAGGCGCCCGACGGCGCCTCCCGCCACCAGCTCGTCCTCATAGGGAACCGACGGCTTCGGAAGCGACGTCGGGTCGGTGAGCGTCGGGCCCGAGATCACGTCCAGGTATCGCGCCGCGTCGCGCACGGAGCGGACCATCGGGCCGCGCACCGGATTCAGCGACGACGGGAACGGGCCCGGGCCGCGACCCGAGCGCCCGAAAGTGGCCTTCATGCCGAAGAGCCCGCTGTAGGCCGCGGGGATGCGGATCGATCCGCCCCCGTCACCACCGGTGCACGCGGGGAACAGACCGGCCGCGACCGCCGCCGCCGAGCCGCCCGACGAGCCACCCGGCGTCTTCGTGAGGTCCCACGGGTTCCGGGTGATGCCGTGCAGGGGCGTGTTGGTGAAGCTCACGGTACCGAACTCCGACGCGGTCGTCAGCCCGGTGATCACGGCACCGGCAGCCTTCAGCCGCGCCACCTCGGTGTCGTCGCACGTCGCGATCCGGTCGGCGTAGACGAGCGAAGCGTGCGTCTCGGGCCATCCGCCGACCGACGCGAGCTCCTTCACGCCGATGGGCACACCCGCGAGCGGGCCCGGGTCACGCCCGGCGGCGACCTCTGCGTCGATCTCCTCGGCGCGTGCGCGCGCGGCGTTCGCGTCGAGATGGCAGACGCTGTTGAGCTGCGGATCGAGTCGCGCGATGCGATCGAGGTGCGTGTCGAGCACGTCGCGCGCCGAGAGCGACCCCCGGCGCACCTCGTCGGCCAGGACATGCGCGTCACGCTCCCAGAGCTCGGTCACTCCTCGTTCGCTTCGAGTCGCTCGGCCGCGAGCTTGGCCATCTCGGAGAACGCGTCGTCGATGCCGGCTTCGAGCACGTCGAGATCGGGCCACAGGTCGCGGTCACCGAGGAGACCGAGGTGGAGCTGGCCGCAGTACGAGAGGATCGCCACACCCAGGTTGAGGTTCCGCGCGAGTGGAACCATCGGGTACGCCTCGAGCATCCGCGCGCCCATGCAGTACAGCGGCGTCTGCGGGCCGGGGACATTGGTGCACACGAGGTTCACGAGACGCTGGTGATGCACGAGGCGTGCCGCGAGCCCCAGCAGGGTCGGGGCGGCGTACTCGCTGATGCCGAGCAGCGCTGCCGCGCCGACTGCCTGTTCGCGCTCCTTGAGATCGGCGGTGGTTGCGGAGATCGCGCCCAGTCGCTCGATCGGATCGGGAACACCCACTGGGACCGGGACGAACATCGCCGACACGCGGTTGCCGAGCTGCATCTTCTGGCTGTCGTCACGGACCGAGACGGGGCAGAACACCTTGAGCACCAGCTCGGGATGCAGCTCCCCGCGCGTCTCGAGGAGCCGCGCGAGCCCGCCACCCACACCGGCGAGGACCACGTCGTTGATGGTGCCACCGAACGCGCGGCGCACCTGCTTCACGTCGTCGAGTGGCACTCGCACCAGCCCGAAGCGCTTGCTCCGCCCGACGACCGCGTCGTTCAAGGAAACCCGCGGTGCGACGAGCCCTCCTTCGGCGAGGGTGGCCAACGACCGTACGAGCCCGCCCACCTGATCGGCCGCCCAACGCGGCACCTCCGCGGCGCGCCGTGTCGCGTTCGCCACAGCCTGCGGCCCGACCACCATCTCCTTCACCGAGTCGATCAGCAGTCGTGCTGGGGCCGGCGGCGGCTCCGGCACCCACTCCGGTGCGTCGACGATCGTCGGCTCGGGCGTGAAGTCCAGCAGGACCGTCGCGACGTCGACACCCGAGACCCCGTCGACCATCGCGTGGTGCGTCTTCTGGATCATCGCGACGTGACCGTCTTCGACACCCTCGACGAACCACAGCTCCCACAGCGGCCGACTCCGATCGAGCAGCTGGGCCTGCACCCGCTCGAAGAGCGCGAGCAGCTGGCTGCGGGTGCCGGGAGCAGGGAGCGCGCTGAGTCGGACGTGGTAGGCGATGTCGAAGCGGTCGTCGTCGATCCAGATCGGCTCCCCGGCCTCGAGCGGGACGTGCTGGACCTTCTTGCGGAAGCGTGGGATCAGATGGAGCCGCGAGGCCACCAGCGCTCGGGCCTCGGCGAGGCGGAAGCGCCCGTCGGGACCGACGAGCGGGTCGGCCTCGAAGACCGAGAGTGCCCCCACGTGCATCGGCGTCTCGAGCCGCTCGAGCCGCAGGAAGCTTGCGTCGATGCCGCTGAGGCGGTCGTAGGTCACCCGGGCAGGCTAGGCGGGCTGGCCCGCCGCGATGAAACTGCACAACCCCGCGGCAGGCTCAGCCCGGCTCCGGTGCCCGGTCAGGATGACTCAGCCGTCCAGCGACGGCCGGGGTCGACGGCCGCGCGACGCGAGCAGCACGCCGACGCAGACTGCACCAGCACCGACGATGCCCAGCGCTGTGCTCCCTGAGCCGGTGCGGGGCAGCGTGGGTGGCGGCGGCGGGGTGACGACCGTCGGGGGGACCTGAGGGGCGCTCGTGGTCGGGGTGGTGGGCGGTGGGCTCACCGCAGGCGCGTACCGGTAGCAGACGCGTACCGACGCGGCGGCAAACGTGTGGATCTGGGCCTCGACGTTCCCGCCACCGCCCATGAACGTCTCGCCGATCACGGTCGACACGTGGAAGGCGAGCGTGCCCGGCCCGGTGAAGCCACTGAGCACGCCCGGGTCGGTACTCGCGACGGGCTGCGCCGCGGCGTCACGGGCAGTCGACGGCTGGGACACCGCGCTCGGGCCGGCGAAGTCGAGCATGTTGTCGAACGCGGCCAGCTTCTGCATCGGGACGCGTTCGATCGTGCCGACGAGTGGTGCCGGAGAGGCGAGGCCACCGGGGCTTGCCAAGGTCACCTGGTAGTCCATGTGCTCGGCGAACGTCACCGCGGTCTGGGCGGTGTTCTCGAACACCGCGTCGGTGTCGAGGTGCACGCCTTGGTTGGGCACGCTGACCTCGACCAGGGTGCCCAACGTCGGATCGAAGCGGGGGACCGTCATGTCGGCGTCGACCTCGGTGCGCTGGCGGGTGAGACCGGCGTCGTGACACTCGGTCACCTCGGGCACCGGATCAGCGACCGCGAACGTCGGGGCAGTGATCGTGACCAGCGCGCTGGCCGCGATGAGCGCCGGGACGACGCGCGCGAACGAGCTCGGGAGCATTGGATTCCTCCTCAACGCGTGTGGATGTGCGGTGAGGACACGCGGTGGTGGCGCCGGTGACCACGGCCCACATGCCGGGCTTCAGCCGGGCTGCACGAGGCTCGGCACCCGACACGCGTCGGGCACACCGAATGTCCGCGCCAGCTCGTGCGCCCGCTTGGCGAGGATGCTGGCGCGCGCCGCGGACTGGAACGCGGCGAGGGGATGGTCCAGTCGGAGCAACGTGCTCGCGTAGGCGTCCTCGTCGAGCACCTGCTCGAGCGCGGCGAGCCACTCGTCGGCCTTCGCCCCGTCGGCCTTCGACGGCTTCGCTGATCGCAGCTCGTCGAGCGTGCGCCGACCGATCCGGACGAGTTCGTCGACCGCGTCCGCCGCCGCGGGTCCGTCGAGACGGCGCAGCTCGACGCGGTTCAGCTCGACGTTGGCCCGGCGGCAGATCCGCCCGACCTCTCGGGTGTACTCGCGGTGGTCGAGACGACCGTCCCCGCCGCACGCCCCCGCCAGGAGTGCACCCGCGAGCAAGACCCCGACGACCCTGCGTGCGATCACGCTGCGAGCTGACAACCGGCGATTCCGACCTTCGCGACGAGACCCGTCGCGGCGTCGGCGATGTTGTTCAACTGGCGGACGAGCTTCTGATTCGCGGCGAGTGCGGTCTGGAAGGTGTCGTCGGGTCCGACCTTGTCGGCGAGGGATCGCAGCCCGGCTCCGTAGTCGGCGAGCGCGGCACCCAACGTTTCGGCGTCGTGCTCGATCGCCGCGGGCGGCCTGAGCCCGTGGAGGCCGTCCGCGAGGTCGCGCAGTCCGGCGGCGGCATGGATGAGGTAGTCGCTCACCTTCGATCCGGTGGCCCCAGCCTCCTGCGCCTTCTGGAGGTCGTTGCTCGTACGTGCGAGCGTCTTGCACTCGGCGTTCGCCCGCTTGGTGTACTCGGCCCGGGACAGGCGCGCGCCGGCACCGCCTCCACATCCGGCCACACCGGCCACGAAGACCACCGTGGCGGCGAGCGCCAGACGCGCGCCAGGCATGCTTCCCATCGGGGCCGCACGCTACCTGCGGGCGCAGCACGAGCGTGGGCCGCCCCACGCGGCCGGGTACCCTCGGCGACGTGCTGCCCGACTATGCGTGCCACGAGGGGGCGATCGGGCTCGACTGGTATGCCCTCGACCCCAACCTGCGGCTCCTCCTCGACCGGCTGCTGCCCGACCCGGCCGATCGGGCCTTCGCCGAGGAGCACGTGGCCCGCTTCGGAGTGCTCTGCGGGGGGCCGATCGCCCGCCGCGCCGAGATCAGCGACAAGCACGGCCCGACACTCCTGCGCTACGACCGCTGGGGCCGCGAGATCGACACGATCGAGCATCACCCCACCTGGACCGAGAACAAGGCCGACCTCGTGCGGGCCGGCTTCACCGGACTGTCGCAGCACGCCGGGCGCCCGGTCCCCGCTGTCGTGACCGCTGCGCTCTGCTACCTCGTGAGCCAGGCCGAGACCGCGCTCTACTGCGGCCTCGGCATGACCTCGGGCGCCGCCGACATCGTCGAGCGCTACGCACCGGACGCGATTCGTGACGAGATGCTCGGACGGCTCACGAGCCTCGATCCCGACGAAGCGTGGGAAGGCGGCATGTTCTTGACCGAGCGCCAAGGAGGCAGCGACGTCGGGGCGAACACCACTCGCGCCGTTCCCGACGGCGACGAGTGGCGCCTGCACGGCGAGAAGCACTTCTGCTCCAATGTCGACGCCGAGGTGTTCATCGTGCTGGCCCGCCCCGAAGGCGCACCCGGAGGGGCGCGCGGCCTGGCGACGTTCATCGTGCCGCGCCTGCTCGCCGATGCCAGCCCGAACGGGTTCCGGATCCGGCGACTCAAGCCCAAGCTCGGCACGGTGGCGGTGCCGACCGGTGAGGTGGAGCTCGACGGTGCGCGGGCCTGGATCGCCCGCGGGGGGAGCAGCGCGGGCACGGATACCGCTGGCACGGACGGGCCGCGCTCGGGCATCAACACGATGATGGAGATGGTCAACGGTTCGCGCTTCGGCGTCGCGCTCATGGGTCTGGGCATCCACCGCCGCTCGTTCCTCGAAGGCGTCATCTACGCCGCACAGCGCGAGCAGTGGGGCCAGCGGATCGACCGGTACCCGCTCGTGCGCGAGACACTCGTCGACCTCCTCGTGGAGCTCGAAGCCGGTACCGCGCTGACGTTCGAGTGCGCCGCGGCAACCCGTAGCGCCGAGACCGCGGAGGAGGGGCGGGCGCTGCGTCGCATCCTCGTTCCCCTGGCGAAGATTCGTGCGACCCGTGAAGCGATCAGCGCCGCGAGCCAGTCCCTCGAGCTCCTCGGCGGCAACGGGTACATGGAGGATTGGCCGATGGCGCGCCAGTTGCGCGACGCGCAGTGCCACACGATCTGGGAGGGCACCGAGAACATCTTGTGCGTGGATGTGCGCCGAGCGATCACCAACGAGGGTGCCCATGTCGCACTGATCGCGCGCGTCGAACGAGCGCTCGCCGCCGCCGGTAGTGGGGCGGTGCTCGCGCCGGTCGTCGACGCGGTGGCGGCGACCCTCGCTGATGCCCGCGAGGCCATCGACCATCTCGCCGGCGCGTCCAGCGACCTGCAACTGCTCCACTCCCGGCGGTTCGCGTACCTGTTGGCCGACCTCGTCGAGGGTGCGTTGCTCCTCGACGAGGCGTCGTGGCAGCTCTCGCGCGACGGGGATGCCCGAAAGGCCGTCGTCGCCCAGCGGTTCGCGCGACGCCACCTCGTCCTCCCGCGTGTGCGCGGGATCCTCGACGACGACCGCACGGCGCTCGACCTCTTCGATCCTCTCGTACGCTACGGCCCCGTCGAGCCCGCGGCCGCCGCGTGACGCTGCTGACCCCCACGACGGTGTGGCGTCTCGGACCCCGGCTCGTGCTCGCGCTCGACGAGCGCCTCGGTCCCCCCGTCGACAGCTACGTCAACGGCACCCAGACCTGGCTCGTGCCCATGCACGGCGACGACCCCGAAGCGGATGCACCCATCATCGAGTGGCGCCTGCACCCGGTCGCCGGATACCGGCAGCCGTCGGGCTGCTCGCACTACGACCTGTGGGACGAGGTCGTTGCCGGGTTGAGCAGTGGCGGAGATCCCGGGTCGCTCGCGCTCGGTGATGAGCGGCGCGACCTCGCGTCGCTCTGGGAAGGACTCGAGTCCTTCCCCGCGTACGGCAACGAGGTCGAGCCCGCGACCCTGACCCACGCGGTGACCGAACGGCTCGGTCTGGCACCGGACGCGGCCGGTCTCGTCGACCACGAGCGCATCGGCGTCGCGTGGGAGCACGCGAAGGGACGCACGTCGATCGTCGAGATGCTGCTCGCGGAGCTGGCCGCCCCAGAACCGGCCGGGCCGCAGGCGGAAGGGGCGACGTGACCGACAGAGATGCCCTGGCCCGCCGGATCTTCGAGGTGTCGCACCTCAGGGGCACCTTCACGCTGCGTTCGGGCGCGCTCAGCCACGAGTACTTCGACAAGTACCTGTTCGAGAGTGATCCCGGGCTCATCCACGAGATCGCCACCGCGCTCGCGCCGCTCGTGCCCCCCGGCACCGAAGCCCTCGCCGGGCTCGAGCTGGGCGGTGTACCGCTCGCGGTCATGCTGTCGCAGGTGACCGGGCTCCCGACGCTCTTCGTGCGCAAGGAGGCGAAGACGTACGGGACGTGTCGCCTGGCCGAGGGTGGCGAGCTCGACGGTCGCCGGGTCACCGTTGTCGAGGACGTCGTGACCTCGGGCGGACAGGTGGTGACGAGCTGCGGCGATCTGCGCGAACGTGGCGCGATCGTCGGGCACGCGCTCTGCGTCATCGACCGCGAGGCCGGTGGCCCCGACGCGCTCCTCGCGATCGACGTGGAGCTCCGTCCCCTCTTCCGGATGCACGAGCTCCAGCGCTGAGGCACCGCGTCCAGGGCTCCTCGCATCCAGGTGTCCACGCATCCAGGTGTCCACGCAGCCAGGTGTCCACGCATCGGGGTCGCTCAGTCGCCACGCCAGGGCGGGGTTCTGGGGGGGTCGAAATCGACGGGGCGGGATTCGCCGTCGATCGCGGCGAACGCGGTGTCGACCCAACGGGCTCCTCCGGCGAGGGGCCATGGGAGCGCGTCGCGCGCGAAGAACCCGACGGCGCGTGTCTCGAGCGGGTGTCCCTGGAGCTCACCGCCGATCATGCGGCAGTGGAACAGCAGCGAGTACATCGGGAGGCGCGCGAACCCGAGGCGCAGACCGTCGAAGACCGCGACGAGCGATTGCACCTCGACCTCGATGCCCGTCTCCTCGTAGACCTCCTTGATGGCGATCTCCGAGGGTGAGTACCCGACGTCGGCCCAGCCCACCGGGTAGAGCCACACACCCGAGTCGGCCCGCTGGGTGAGGAGGATCTCGCCGGCCTCGTTGGCCACGATGGCGGCGACGGCGACCTTCGGCGTGACGTAGCCCGAGACGCCCTCACCGACCGTGGACAGCCACTCCTCGAAGAGGGCGTCGGCCTCGGCTTCCTCGAGTGCCGCGGCCCGAATGTCGGCCGCGACCTTCAGGACCTCTTCGAAGCGCTCCTTCTCGTACAGGCTCTGGGTGAAGCCGAGGCCGGTGCGGGCGACGCCGGAGAGGGTCTCGGCCCAGCGCAGGAGATCCGAAGCGGAAACAGCGTGCGGCGGCTCGGTCACGGCGACGACACTAGGTGAGCCATGACCGAGCCGAGCGAGCAGCCGAGCGACCGGCAGATCGAGGTGACCAGGCGCACTCGGCTCCGGCGACGACCCGAGCGAGGGGTGTACGACCGCTCGGTCATCGACGCGATCCTCGACGAGGGTCTCGTCGGCCAGCTCGGCTTCGCGATCGACGGGCACCCCTGGACGGTCCCGATGGTCTATGGGCGGGTCGCCGACGTCGTCTTCGTGCACGGTGCGGCGGCGAACCATGCGCTCCGGGCCCTCGCCGGCGGCATCGAGGTGTGCCTCAGCGTGACCCTGCTCGACGGGCTGGTGGTCGCGCGCTCCGCGTTCCACATGTCGATCAACTACCGCTCGGTGATGCTCTTCGGCGTCGCGACGCGCGTCGAGGACCCCGAACGCAAGCGCGCCGCGATGGAAGCCGTCCTCGAGCACGTCGTCCCGGGCCGGACCCCCGATGTCCGCCCTCCCAGCGCGCCCGAGCTCGCCGCCACGTTGGTGCTCGAGCTGGCGATCGTCGAGGCTTCGGCCAAGATCCGCACCGGTGGGCCCGTCGACGAGCCCGAGGATCTCGCGCGCTCGACGTGGGCCGGTGAGATCCCCCTGTCGGTGCGCGCGGGTGCACCGGTCCCCGACGGGCACGTTCGTCCGGGGATCGTGGCCCCGGAGTACGCCTCCCGCTATCAGCGACCCGGCAGCGCCTGAGCCGCGAGCCGGGCGAGCAGCGTGGCGCGCAGACGATCGAGCGCCAAGGGCTCGGTGGGCTTCGCGCCCTGGGCGTCGCGCACGTAGAACGCGTCGACCACTCGAGAGCCGAGCGTGGACACGAGCGCGGCGCTCACGTCGAGATCCAGGTCGGCGAACACCGCGGCAACGCGCGCGAGCAGCCCGACCTCGTCGGGCGCGTGAACCTCCACCACCGTGGCGGCGCTCGACGCCTCGAGGTCGAATGACACACGCAGACCCTCGGCACCGGCCTCCCACGGCGACGGGTACCGCTGTAGGCGCTCGGTGAGACGCTCGCGAAGGGGGAGCTCCCCGGCGAGGGCCGCGGCGGCATCGACCTCGACGGCTCGGCGACCGGCGTCGTCGAGGCGACCGAACGGGTCGTCGCCGCGGAAGACCTCGAGGGCCATCCCGTGCGGTGCCGCATACGCTGCGGCGGCGCGGATGTCGAAGCCGTGCAACGCGAGCACCCCGGCGACCGTGGCGAGGAGCCCGCGTTGGTCCGGGGCGGCGACGACGCACTCGAGCCGCCCGTCGTCGCGGGTCGCCCAGTCGATCGCGAGGCTGCCCGACGCGAGCAGGGCCCCGTGGCGCTCGACGGCCGCCGCGCGCTCGGCCGCGTGCCCCGCGTCCACGACACCGTGCTCGAGCAGGGAGTCGGCCTCGCCGAAGAGCTGGCGCACGAGCGCGGCTTTCGCAGTGCTCCATGCCGACGTCCCGGTCGCCCGCGAGTCGGCGATCGTCAGCGTGTAGAGCAGATCGAGCCGTTCGGTGTCCTGCACCGCCCGGCCGAAGCGAACGATGGTCGCCTCGTCCGCCAAGTCGCGGCGCGTCGCGGTGTCGGCGAGGAGCAGATGGTGGCCCACCAGCCACTCCAGGACCTCGACGCCGTGGCCGTCGAGGCCGATCCGGGCCCCGACGCGGCGCGCCGTCTCGGCCCCCGACTCGGAGTGGTCGCCCGGCATTCCCTTGCCGATGTCGTGCAGCAGGGCGCCGAGGAGCACGAGGTCGGGCCGCGCCCGCCGAGCGATCTCGCCGTCGAATCCATCGTCGTCGAGCAGGGCCGCGCATTCGGCCACGCACTCGAGCAAGTGCCGATCCACCGTGAATCGGTGGTAGGCGTTGCGCTGGGGCAGTGCTCGCACGTGCGCCCACTCCGGGAACAGCGCGACCATCACGCCGACCTGGTCGAGCGACTCGATGACCGCGATCGCCTGACGCCCCGAGCGGAGCACTTCGAGGAATGCGGCGAGCGACGCTGGCTCCCAGACCATCGAAGGATCCGGGGCTCGGAGGTCACGCAACCGCTCCAGCGAGTGCCGGTCGATGGCAGTGTGGTGGTGTGCGGCGGCCGCACCCGCCTGCATCGCCGTGCTTTGATCGAGGGTGGCGTCCGCGGTGAGGGTCACGACGCCGTCGCGCAGCACGATGCCGTCGGCGATGGCACGGTCGCGTCGCGCCGCGCGCCCGACAGGTCCGCGTCGAGCGTCGCCGAGCCTGCGCCAGACGTCGCCACCGATCCATGTGACCGACCGCGCGGCCCCGGCGAGGTCGCGAATCAGGGCGTCGGCGTCGCTCGCGCCGAGTGCGTTTGCGACCGCGTCCTGGTCCTGGAGCGCGAGGAGGTCACCGCGCCCTGCGTTCACCCGATGCAGCGCGACGCGCACGTCGAGGAGCCACGCTCGTGCCGATGCCAGCAAAGCCGCGTCACCCGGTTGGAGGTACCCGGCCTCGCCGAGACCGACGATGCCGCCCGTCCCACCGAGCGTCCACCCGGCCCACTCGAGGGCCTGGACGTCGCGTAGGCCACCGGCGCCCTCCTTCAGGTCAGGAGCGAGCATCTCGGCGACCGGCCCGGGCCGTTCCTCGCGTCGGGCAACAGCACCGGCGAGCTCCTCGACGACCTGACCTCGGCGCTTCTCGGCGAGGCGGCGGGCCCGCTCCCGCAGGTCGACGGCGAGGGGCTCGTCGCCGACCACGACCCGCAGGTCGAGGAGCACCGTGAGGGCATCGATCTCGCTCGTGGCGAGCGCGAGCGCTTCCTTGGGTGTGCGCACGGCGTGACCGAGCACGAACCCGGCATCCCAGAGCGGGTACCAGAGCGTCTCGGCCGCGGCGGAGACGGCGTTCCTGTTCGCCCGCCCGTCGTGCACCAGCATCACGTCCACGTCGGAGCCCGGGCAGAGCTCTCGGCGTGCGTACGACCCGAGCGCGACGACCGAGAACGCAGTGCCCAGAGCGAGGCCGAGCGCGGCATCGTGCACGGCTTCGTCGAGCTCGGCGGCCAAGGCCGCGCCGAAGGCCGCCCCGCGCAGGGTCGGATCCGCGTGGACGCGCGACCGGGCTTCGCGGAGCCGATCGGCCGCGGCCGCGCCGTGCCGGTCGCTAGAGGGCGTCCGGCCCCGCTTCACCGGTTCGGATGCGGACGACGCCTTCGACGGGAACCACCCAGACCTTGCCGTCGCCGATCTTGCCGGTGCGGGCGGTGTCGACGAGCTTGGTCGTCACCCGCTCGACGTCGTCGTCGGCGACCAGGATCTCGATGCGGACCTTCGGCACGAAGTCGATCGTGTACTCGGCGCCCCGGTACACCTCGGTGTGACCGCGTTGGCGCCCGAACCCCTGCACGTCGGAGACGGTGAGACCCTGCACGCCGAGCTCCTTGAGCGCGTCTTTCACGTCGTCGAGCTTGAACGGCTTGATGATGCCGACGATGAGCTTCATGGTGATCGCGTCCTCTTCCTCGGCGCTCTCAGACCCGGTCCAGGGCGTAGCCGGTCTCGCTGTGCTGGGTGAGGTCGAGGCCGGTCTCCTCGTCCTCGGCATTCACCCTGACGCCGCCCGGCAGCAGCTTGTTCAGCACGACCATGATCACGAGAGTCACGACGAACGAGTAGAGCATGACCGATCCCGCAGCGAGCGCCTGCTTGCCGAGGAGGTCGAACCCTCCGCCGTGGAAGAGACCGTCGGCGCCGGCACCATTGATGCTCACGTCGGCGAACAGCCCGAGCAACAGGGTGCCGATCAGGCCGCCGGTCAGGTGCACGCCGATGACGTCGAGCGAGTCGTCGTAGCCGAACCTCGACTTGAGCCCGACGGCGAGCATGCACACGCCCCCGGCGATCGCGCCGATGTAGATCGCCGACATCGAGCCGACGAAGCCCGCGCACGGCGTGATCGCGACGAGCCCGGCGACGGCTCCCGATGCGGCGCCCAGCGTGGTCGCGTGCCCGCTGCGGAGCCTCTCGACCGCGAGCCAGCCGAGCATCGCGGTGGCGGCCGCGAGGTGCGTGTTCATCAGCGCCTGGACTGCCACACCGTTCCCGGCGAGCGCGGAGCCGGCGTTGAAACCGAACCATCCGAACCAGAGGATTCCTGCGCCGATCAGGGTGAGGGGGAGGTTGTGCGGCGGCATCGGGTGGTTCGGCCAACCCCGTCGCTTGCCGAGCACGAAGACCGCCGCGAGCGCGGCGATCCCGGCGTTGATGTGCACGACGGTGCCGCCCGCGAAGTCCAGCGCACCGTCTCTGAACAGCCAGCCCGCGGGCGCGAAGACCCAGTGCGCGACGGGCGCGTACACGAGGATCATCCACAGCCCGACGAACCAGACCCACGCCTTGAACGCCATCCGGTCGGCAACCGCGCCGCTGATGAGTGCCGGCGTGATGACGGCGAACATCATCTGGTACGCGCAGTAGAGCAACGGTGGGATCGCGAGGGCCACCCCGACGGGGAACTCCTTGGTGGTGTTGTTCATGAAGGCGAAGTCGAAGTTCCCGATGAACTCGCCGGTACCGCCGAACGCGAGCGAGTACGCGATGACGGCCCACAACACGCTGACGATGCCGAGACAGAAGTAGTTCTGCATGAGGATGGCGAGCACGTTCTTGGCTCGCACCATGCCGCCGTAGAACAGCGCCAAGCCCGGGGTCATGAACATCACGAGCCCGGTCGAGATCAGCACCCAGGCGGTGTCGCCGGCGTTGATCTTCACGTCGCCCCCAGTCGCGCCCGACAGATCCGGCACAGATGTTGTTCAGGTCGGCGACAGGGTAGCGAGCCGGAGCCGGGCCCGCAGGGCTGCGGCCGTCGACGCGCGCCTACGCGCCGGGGCCGGCTATGCCCAGCGGTGGGACCGGACCAGGAGCGGCGTCAGCTCGTCGGCGGGTTGGGGTGGCGCGAACAAGAAGCCTTGCGCCGCGTCGACGCCAAGTGATCGCAGGGTGTCGAGCTGGGCGATGGTCTCGACCCCTTCGCCCGTGACGGTGACCCCGAGCGCGTGGCCGAGGCTCACGACTGCCGAGACGATGGCCGCGTCCTCGGGATCGCTCCCGAGGCGCTCGACGAACGTCCGGTCGATCTTGACCTCGTCGACGGGGAACTGCCGGAGATACCCGAGGGCGGAGTAGCCCGTCCCGAAGTCGTCGATGCTCACCCGCACGCCCAGCGCCTTCAGCGCCTTCACCGCGGCGATGCCGGCGTCGACATCCTCCATGAGCACGGTCTCGGTGATCTCGACGCACAGGGCGCCGGCGCGAAGCCCGGTGCGATCGAGGATGCTGGCGACCAGGTCGGCGAGGTCGGCGTGCAGCAGCTGGCGACCCGAGAGGTTGACCGAGAGCCGGAAGCGACTGGGGTCGGGAACGCTGCGCCCCCACTCGACACCGCGCCCACATGCCTCCTCGAGGACGATCCCGCCGATCGCGATCACCAGCCCCGTCTCCTCGGCCTGGGCGAGGAAGTCACGCGGTGCGAGCAACCCTCGCTCGGGGTGTTGCCAACGGGCGAGTGCCTCGACTCCGATGCAGATGCCGTCGTCGAGGGAGATGATCGGCTGGAAGAAGACGCGGAACTCACCGCGGGCAACGGCACGGTGGAGGGCGTTCTCGATCTCGTGCCGCTCGCGCGCGCGCTCGCGCATGTCTTCATCGAAGACCTCGAACCGGCTCTTGCCCCGCTCCTTCGCCCGGTACATGGCGGCGTCGGCATCGCGGACCAGCGCCTCGGGACGTTCGAGACCGGTCAGACCGATCGCGATGCCGATGCTGGCGCTCACGAACTGTTCCTCGCCGTCGACGAGAAACGGGTCGTGCAGCGCGTCGAGCAGGCGTTCGGCGACCCCGATCCCCTGTCGGTCGGCCGAGATCGGCACGAGGTCTTCACACAGCACGGTGAACTCATCACCCCCGAACCGGGCAATGACGTCGCCAGGACGCAGGACGGCCGACAGTCGGCGTGCCAGCGCCGCGAGGAGCTCGTCGCCGGCGTCGTGTCCGAGGCTGTCGTTGACGACCTTGAACCGGTCGAGGTCGAGGAACAGCACCGCGAGCGCCGAACCTGCCCGTTGCGCGCGGCGGACTGCGTGCTCGAGGAGCTCACCGAAGAGGGTTCGGTTCGGGAGCGCGGTGAGCGGGTCGTGGTGCGCCTGATGCGCAAGCCGGTCCTCGAAGGCCGTGCGTTCGATCGCGATCGCCGCGAGCTGCACCACGGACTCGAGCATCGCTTCCTCTGCGGATGACGGCAGTCGGGTCTCGCCGAGGTACGCCGCGAATGTCCCGAGCACCTGCTCGTCGGCGGACGCACAGATCGGGGTGGACCAGCAGCCATGGAGCTCGTGCTCACACGCGACGGCGGCGTAGGGAGCGCATGACGGATCGGTGGCGACGTCGGCGACCATCACCACCTCCCCGCGCGCCGCGGCCGTGCCGCACACTGCGGATCCTTCGCCGATGCGAAGCCCGTCGATGGCCCGCACGAAGCTCGCCGGGAAGCTCGGCGCAGCTCCGTGTCGCAGCACGGAACCGTCGGAGCTGACGAGGAGCACCGTGCACCTGACCCCGGACAGCTGACGTTCGACCATCCGGCACATCTCGGCGAGCGTCTCCGGGAGTGGCGTGCTCGTCGCGATCATCTCCAGGATCGAAGCCTGCTCTCGCAGACGAGCCTCGCTGGCCCGGATGACCGACGCCGCCTCGTGTCTCTCCGTCACGTCACGACCGGTCAGCACGACGCCCTGCACGCTCGTGTCGCCGGACAGATCGAGCGCGGCTGCGTCGATCGTGAGCCAACGACCATCGGCGTGGTGGGCCCGGAACGTGAACTGCTGCTGAGCACGAGGGTCGGGCGAGCTCGCCGCGAGCGCTTCGCCCACGATCTCGAGGTCGTCGGGATGCACCAGCTCGAAGAGGTCCTTCCCCTCCATCGAGCCGGCCGGGACGCCCGTCATCTCACTGGCCGACGGCGACGCGTACCGGATCCGGCCGTCGCGCTCGAGGACCAGGGTGGAGTCGAAGGAGTGTTCGACGAGCGCCCGGAACCGCCGCTCGCTGTCGCGCAGGGCCGCCTCGACGCGTTTGAACTCGGTGACATCGACGAGCGATCCAACGAACGCCGCCGGGTCCGCGTTGTGCCGCGCCCGCACGGCGTGGGCGCGCACCCAGCGGACCTCGGCGTCGGGCCGCAGGACCCGGTACTCGAGATCGAGCTCACCCGTGCCGATCGCCGCGGCGGCCAGGGCCGCCTCGACGTCACCCCGGTCCTCGGGGTGGACGGCGTCGAGCCAGCCGTGGCCCAGGAGTTCGGACACGCGTCGGCCGGTGATCTCGCACAGCCGCTCGTTGACGAGGACGTTGCCAACGGGCTCGACCGAGGCGAAGAGGCCGACGGGCGCCGAGGTGGCCAGGGCCAGCAGCTCGGGCTGACCGAGGCTCTCGCGTGCGACCCGGCGGGCCGCACTCGGATCGGACGGTTCCGGTCCGAGTGCGGTCGTCGGCACGCTGTCGCTCATGGTGCCCCCCGAGGCCGCCTCCACGTTAGGCGCGCCGCGACCGACCGATCAGCCAACGCAGTCCGGCCGCGGGGTTCCGGCCGTGGGGTCCGACGGTGAGGTCCGGCGGTGACGTCGGGCGGTGAGGTCCGGCCTCGGTGTCGGCTCGCGACCTCAGCACGGCGACCTTCGCCAGGCCCCACTCGAGCTGGTAGGGCCCGAGCTCGGGGTCGCCGAGGTCGCCCAAGGTACGCGGCACCAGGTTGTACCGGTCGTCGGGAAACGCCCGCCGGTGAAAGTCGTCGCGCGCGACCTCCGCGACGCCGGCCGCACGCAGGACGTCCGTCGGCTCTCGCACTGCGGTGCGGACGATCTCGAGGGGGGTCGTGTGCTGGTCGCGCGGATCGAGCGCGAACAGCTCGCGCAGCGCGCCCCCGACCCGCGTCGTGCACGCCGCGGCCGCCGCCCGGGTGGCGTGCGGAATCCTCGCGTCCGACGCGGCGAAGCCACCCGCGTCGGACCAGGCGTCGAGCAGCCGGTCGATGTGTGCGAACACCCAGCCGGGCAGGGCCGCCTCGACTCCGGCCGCGATCGCGTCCGACGCCACGCCGAGTCGCTCGAGGGCGCTCGCCTCGGCACCCCGATCCTGCGTCAACCCGTCGGCCAGGTCCAGGCCGGCGGTTCGATCATTCGCTCAGACCGACCCGGCGCAGTGCCTCGGCCGGCTCGAGCACGAGCCCGGTGACGAACGGTCCGAACTCCGCGTAGCGGGCCGAGACCTCGTCGAAGCGCATCTCGTAGACGATCTGCTTGAGGTCACCGGGGTCATCGGCGAAGAGGGTGACGCCCCACTCCCAGTCGTCGAGGCCGGTCGACCCGGTGATGAGCTGGGTCACGCGCCCGGCGTAGCCGCGCCCGACTCGGGCGTGGCCGGCCATCAGACGCTTGCGCTCGGCGAAGGAGAGTGCATACCAGTTGTCACCACCCTCCGAAGGGCCGACGCGGCGCTTCGACATCGGGTAGAAGCAGATCGTGCGGCGCCGGGGCAGCGTCGGGTGCACCCGCTGTTCGCGGTAGTGGGCAATGCGCTCGCGCCACACCTCGACGCGCGCCTCCACCTCGGCTGCGTCGGTGACGCCGTCCTCGGCGGCGATGCGGGCGCGCTCGTCCTCCTCGGTGGTGGCGTACTCCGAAGTCTCGGTCATCGAGACGTAGGACCAGGTGGGCACGATGGGTGCACGTTCGAGCTCGGCCTGGAACGCATGCAGGCGTGCCAGGTCGGGGCCGACGGCCATGACGCCGAGGTCGGCCTTGTGGCCGAGCGCCACGAACGTGAGGACCTGGTGAGGATCCGCCGGGTGAGCATCCGGCCCGGCGCGCCGAGGTTCGATGAGCGCGGCGATCGCATCCAGCGCCCGCTTGGCTCCGCCGGGCTCCTGCTCGGCCCGGGCGTAATCGACCCGGTAGAAGAGATGCAGGACTCCCCAACCCGATTCCGACTCGACCGGCTCACGAAGGTCCGCCGTCATGGTGTGAGGGTACCTGGGGACCGCGCCCCTGGTGAACGTCGGGCCCGGCGCCGGCCCGCCTCGGCCGGGCCGCCTCAGCCGGGCCGCCTCAGCCGGGCCGGTCGAGCGCGGTGGCCTCCACCGCTTCGACCGTCGCGAGGTGGAACGGGAAGTGCCGCGCCATCACGGCGCGGATCTGAGCGTCCGCCTCCCACCCTTCGCCTTCGACGAGGAAGCGGAAGAATCGACGCATGAACGCACCTTCGACGTAGGCCCGCTGGATGCGCGGCGGCTCGGGCGCCACGATCTCGAGCATGATCGGGGGGCAGACGCGCACGACCTCGCGCGCGGCATCGGCGAGGACCGGGTCGCGAAAGTCGGACTCGAAGTCCTCGAACCAGCCGCAGCGGAGCTCATCGGCGACACGCGGATCTTCCCGAGCGGCGCCGAGGTAGGGCTCGCGTTCGAGGAACTGCACCTGCGCGCCAGGGAGCACGGGCCGGTAGTCGGCCCACTTCGCCAAGACCAGCGTGCGCACGGTCGCCGCGTGCATGGACCATGACCATACGCGAGCGGGGCGCCCCCATTGGGGACGCCCCGACTCGAGTACGTGTACGTGCTGTCGTGAGAAGCCGGACTAGAAGTCCATGCCTCCCATGCCGCCCATGTCGCCACCGGGCATCCCACCGGGCATGCCGGCAGCCGGGGGCTCGGGCTTGTCGGCCACGACGGCCTCGGTGGTGAGGAACAGCGCCGCGATCGACGCTGCGTTCTGCAGCGCGGAGCGAGTCACCTTGGCTGCGTCGATGACGCCGGCCTTGATGAGGTCCTCGTACTCCTCGGTCGCCGCGTTGAGGCCGTGGGCACCCTTGAGGCCACGGACCTTCTCCACGACGACGCCACCCTCGAGACCGGCGTTGACCGCGATCTGCTTGAGCGGCTCCTCGAGCGCCCGGGCCACCATGCGGGCACCGGTCGCCTCGTCGCCGTCGAGCTCCTTGGCGGCTTCGAGCACCTTGGCCTGGGCCCGCAGGAGGGCAACGCCGCCACCGGCGACGACACCTTCCTCGACCGCAGCCTTGGTGGTCTGGACCGCGTCCTCGATGCGGTGCTTCTTCTCCTTGAGCTCGACCTCGGTCGCCGCGCCCACCTTGATGATGGCCACACCGCCCGACAGCTTGGCGAGACGCTCCTGGAGCTTCTCGCGGTCGTAGTCGGAGTCGGTGTTGTCGATCTCGGCCTTGATCTGCGAGATGCGACCGGCCACCTGGTCCTTGGCGCCGGCACCCTCGACGATCGTCGTCTCGTCCTTGGTGACGACGATCTTGCGAGCGGTGCCCAGCAGGTCGAGGCCGACGCTCTCGAGCTTGAGCCCGACCTCCTCGGCGACCACCTGGCCGCCGGTGAGGATCGCGAGGTCCTCGAGCATCGCCTTGCGGCGCTCACCGAATCCGGGGGCCTTGACCGCCACCGACTTGAACGTGCCGCGGATCTTGTTGACGACGAGGGTCGCGAGCGCCTCGCCCTCGATGTCCTCGGCGATGATCGCGAGCGGCTTGCCCGTCTGCATGACCTTCTCGAGCACCGGCAGCATGTCCTTGACCGCCGAGATCTTCGAGCTCACGAGCAGGATGTAGGCGTCGTCGAGGACGGCCTCCATGCGCTCCGGGTCAGTGACGAAGTACGGCGAGATGTAGCCCTTGTCGAACCGCATGCCCTCGACGAGGTCGAGCTCCATGCCGAACGTCTGGCTCTCCTCGACGGTGATGACGCCGTCGGTGCCGACCTTCTCGAGTGCCTCGGCGATCATCGAGCCGACTTCCATGTCGGCGGCCGAGATGGCGGCGACGTTGGCAATCTGTGCCTTGTCCGTCTCCACCTTCTGTGAGCTTGCCTTGATCGACGCGACCGCCGTGGTGACCGCGGACTCGATGCCCCGCTTGAGGACCATCGGGTTCGCGCCGGCGGCGACGTTGCGCAGGCCCTCTCGGACCATCGCCCACGCCAGCACCGTGGCCGTCGTCGTGCCGTCGCCGGCGACGTCGTCGGTCTTCTTGGCCACTTCCTTGACCAGCTCGGCCCCGATCTTCTCGATCGGGTCTTCGAGGTCGATCTCCTTGGCGATCGAGACCCCGTCGTTGGTGATCGTGGGGGCACCCCACTTCTTCTCCAAGACGACGTTGCGGCCCTTGGGGCCGAGCGTGACTCGGACTGCATCGGCGAGCTTGTTCATGCCCGCTTCGAGGGAACGGCGAGCGTTCTCGGCGTACGCGATCTGCTTGGCCATGTTGTGGTTTCCCTTTACGGTATAGGGGTTCGATACGGCGTGCACTCGCCTGAGTCGTCAGGCTGATTAGCAGTCAGACGGTGTGAGTGCCAGACACCATGTTGGCACTCTCGGTCCGCGAGTGCAAATGGCAGGGGCGGCGCCGGCCCGTTGGCCGGATCGCCTCCGCCCGCTCCCTCGCCCGGGGCCCTCGGCAGACCCCCGAACGAGGTCTACATTCGCAAGCCATGGCGGAGATGCACGACGCGACCGAGGCCTATCTCGAGACGATCCTCGAGATCGAGGAAGAGGGCGTCACGCCCATCCGTGCCCGTCTCGTCGAGCGGCTCGGACTCTCGGCGCCGGCGGTGTCCGAGCAGGTCAACCGCCTCGTCGACCAAGGCTACGCGCAGCTCCTCGACGACCGCACGCTCAAGCTCACCGCGTCGGGTCGCGCCCTCGCCACGACGATCGTGCGACGTCACCGGCTCGCCGAGCGGCTGCTCGTCGACGTCATCGGCCTCGAGTGGGAGAAGGTCCACCGAGAGGCCGACCGCTGGGAGCACGCGATCTCGGCCGACGTCGAGGCCAAGCTCGTCGAGCTCCTCGGCGACCCCATGACGTGCCCGCACGGCAACCCGATCCCGGGGACGCTGCGAACGCCCACTCTCGTCCCGACCGTGATCCTCGCCCAAGCCGAGCCGGGGCGCGTGACCGTGGCAAGGGTGAGCGAGCGGCTCGAGGTCGATGACGACGCGATGGCGCTGATCGCACACGGGGGACTGATTCCTGGATCCGCGGTCGAGGTGCTCGACCACCGCGACGGCGGCGTGGCGGTTCGCACCGACGCCGGCGATCGCGTCGTGCCCGACGCGATCGCGCGGCTCCTCTGGGTCGAAATCCATTAGGCCGCTCGACCGGGCTTCGGCACGACGCACCCCACGCGCCCTCGCCCCGGGCATCGTCACTGCAGGCGAACGGCGGCGGAGACGTCACCCCGCCGAGCCGGGAGGCGCTCCTCGGGCCTCGGAGGCCCGCCGGTGAGCGCAACCTCGTCGGTCAGCGCACCGGAGGTCGGGATCTCGTGCTCCTCCTCTGCTCGAGCACCGGCCGCGTCTCTGTGTCACCTTGAGGGCGAACGGGCTCGAGTCGGATGGACGCCGGCACCCGGGTGCTCGCCCGAGTCAGCCGCCGGCGACGGCCGGAACGATGCTCAGCGTCTGGCCGTCGGTCACCGGGGTGTCGAGCCCGTCGAGGAACCGGATGTCTTCCTCGGCGAGGAACACGTTCACGAAGCGACGAAGCGTTCCGGTGTCGTCGTAGAGCCGCTCGGCGAAGCCGGGGTGCCCGGCGTCGAGCGCAGTGAGCACCTCGGCGACGGTCGCACCGTCGGCGGTGACCTCAGCCGCGCCGCCCGAGAGGCTGCGCAGCTGGGTGGGGATCCGGACTGTGGCTGGCATCTCAGGAATCCTTCGCCGTGGGGAACGCGTCCCAGAACGCGTCGAGCGTGGGCTTGATCAGCGCGGTGGGACCCGACTGGGGTGCGAGCGCGTCGAGCGTCTTGAGACCGTGCCCGGTCGCGTAGACGACGACCCGTTCATCGGGGCGGATCACGCCCTCCTCGGCAAGCTTCTTGAGCGATGCGATCGTCACGCCGACCGCCGTCTCGCCGAAGATGCCCTCGGTGCGAGCGAGCAGTCTGATGCCCTCGACGACCTCGTCGTCGGTGACCGCGGCGAGGCCGCCGCCCGTCTCGCGAACGGTGTCGAGTGCGTAGTACCCATCGGCCGGGTTCCCGATCGCGAGCGACTTGGCGATCGTTGACGGCTTCACGGGCCGGATCGTGTCGGCGCCGTCGTTGAACGCGGCCGCGACGGGTGAACAGCCCGTTGCCTGCGCGCCCGAGACCCGCACCTTGGGAGCGTCCGCGAGCAGGCCGACGTCGTACAGCTCGTCGAAGCCCTTACGGATCTTCGTGAGCAGCGATCCGCTCCCGACGGGGACCACCACGTGATCGGGCGTCTCCCACCCGAGCTGCTCGGCCGTCTCGAACGCGAGCGTCTTGGACCCCTCGGCGTAGAACGGCCGCACGTTGACGTTGGCGAACGCCCACGGGCGCTCCGACGCGACTTCGGCACACAGCCGGTTGACGTCGTCGTAGTTGCCGTCGACGGCGACGACGTTGCCGCCGAAGATCGCGGTCGCGACGATCTTGGCCGGCTCGAGGTTGGCGGGGACGAACACGTAGCTCGCCAGCCCGGCCCGTGCCGCCGCCGCCGCGACCGCGTTGGCGAGGTTGCCGGTCGAGGCGCAGGCGAACGTCTTGAGGCCGAACTCGAGTGCCTTGGCCAGCGCCACGGCGACGACCCGGTCCTTGAACGAGTTCGTCGGGTTGCGGGTGTCGTCCTTGACCCACACCTCACCGAGACCCAGCTCGGCCGCAAGCCGGTCGGCCCGCACGAGGGGGGTCAACCCCACCTGCTGGGTCGCGTCACCCGGTGGGTCGACGGGCAGCAGGGGCGCATAGCGCCAGATCGACGCTGGTCCGGCCTCGATCGCTTCCCGGGAGACCGCGGCCTTCACGGCCTCGCGGTCATACGCGACCTCGAGCGGCCCGAAGCAGAACTCGCACGTATAGATCGGCGCGATCGGAAAGGTCTTGCCACACTCCCGGCACCGCAGTGCCTCGACATGAGCCATGTCGGCTCCTCCTCAGCTCTTGGGACGCCGAGCCGGCTCGCAGCGCGATCCGACGCCTCGATTCGGTGAGGACGGGCCACGGGGCACGCCCTCCTTCTCGACGCGCTCGGAGCGCCTCGAGCGGAGGACCGCTCTCAGCTGCTCATCGGTCAGGCATTGGCACCTGGCGCACCGGATTGCTCCGGGTCGCTGGTTGCCGCGGCGTCAACGGGCCTGTCCCTCAGCCGCTCTCGATGAGCGCGTTGGGGGAAACGATAGCAGTGGGGTGCTTCTAGGCTCCACCCGAATGTCTGACTCCCCGAAGGCCGGCTCCCTCGACGCCGGCGGATCCGACCCTCACGAGCTCGCCGAGCTCAAGGCGACCCTCGGCACCACCATCTCGGTCTGCCTCCCGGCCCGTGACGAGGAGGCCACCGTCGGCCACATCGTCGCCTCGGTCCGCCGCAACCTGATGGAGCAGGCGTCGCTGGTCGACGAAGTCGTCGTCATGGACGACGGCTCCACCGACGGCACTGCGGAGGCCGCACATTGGGAGGGCGCCAAGGTCCACGCGGTCGACGAGGTGCTCCCGGCCCTGCCCGGCGGCAGCGGCAAGGGGAACGCACTGTGGCTCTCGCTCTTCGTCACCGAGGGAGACATCGTGTGCTGGGTGGACGCCGACGTGCGGAACTTCCGGCCCCACTTCGTCACCGGCCTCGTCGAGCCGCTCCTGCGCGACGCGACGGTCGGTCTCGTGAAGGGCTACTACCGGCGGCCGTTGCACGGTGAGCCGAGTGGTGGTGGCCGTGTCACCGAGCTGCTCGCCCGACCCCTGCTCTCGACGCTGTTCCCCCACCTCACCCACATCGTGCAGCCACTGGGAGGCGAATACGCGGGCCGGCGCGCCCTGCTCGAGTCGGTCCCGTTCGTCGAAGGATGGGGGGTCGAGCTCGGGCTCCTCATCGACGTTGCCGCGGCCGCGGGTGTCGGCGCGATCGCGCAGGCTGATCTGGGGGTGCGCGAACACCGCAACCGCACCCTCGAGGAGCTCGCGCCCCAGGCGATGGAGGTCCTGTCGACGGGCCTGCGCCGGGCCGGGGTCGCGCCCGAGCGGCTCGCGATGACGCTGGCCCGGTTCGACGACGCGTACGACCCGGTGCTCGTCCCCGTCGAAAGGCGGGAGCGTCCGCCGATCGTGACCATCCCCGAGTATCGATCCCGGTTCGGACAGGAACAGACCGCCTGATCGTCTTGACGCCCGCCCCACGTTCACGCCCACTCCACGTTCACGCCCACTCCACGTTCACGCCCACTCCACGTTCAGGCCCGATCCACGTTCAGGCCCGATCCAGTTCAGGGAGGTCCTCATGCCCCGCTTGCGCCAGGTGCACCGAAGCGACGCCGCCCCTTCGGTCGTCCCGCTCTATGACCTGATGTTCGGACCCGAGCGCGACCCGGTCGCCGAACCGGGCACCGCGACCGGTGCGCCCGGCGACTGGTGGACGGTCTTCGCGCTCGTCCCCGACGTGTTCGATCACGCGGTCGGTGGCTTCGCGCTCTACCAGAGCCCGCGCCGACGCCTCGACCCTCAGCTGCGGGAGCTCGGGCAAACGCGCGTCGGCTGGGCCCGGGGAAGCCAGTTCGTCTTCTCGCAGCACTGCAAGTCTTGCCGCACCGCGGGGATCCCCGAAGCGAAGATCGCCGCGATCCCGTCGTGGCCGGTCGCTGAGTGCTTCTCGCCGGTCGAGCGGGCCGTGCTCGCCTACACCGACGCGCTCGTGTACGACGGGGGCCGAGTCTCCGACGGCGTGTTCGACGCGCTCCGCGCCGGTCTCAGCGACGAAGAGATCGTGGAGCTGACCTACATCACGACGCTCTACGACATGCACGCGGTCATGTCGCGTGCCCTGCGCACCGAGTTCGACGACCGCCCCGAGCCAATCGTCGAAGTCCCCGCCCCCGGCGAGGACCAGAGCTTCCACGTCTGATCCGGCCGCGACTGATCCGGCTCCTTCTCCTGGGCCATGTCACGCGATCACGCCAGCGCGGCCCGGCCGGCTTCGATTGCGGCTTCTTCGACGAGCATCGCGGCCCGTGCGAACGCCTCGCCCGACTGCCACACGCGATCCACGAGCGCGTACCCCCGCGCGCCGAGGACGCTGAGCTCTTCGCGCGCATCGTCGGTGATCTGGCCCGCGATGACCGCTCGGCTCGTGATGCCGAGATCGGCCGCCCACTCGAGCACCCCGCCGACGACCTTGCCGTCGAAGCTCGCGATGTCGGTCTTGCCCTCACCGGTGACGACGAGATCCGCGTCGTCGAGCAGCTGCTCGAGCCCCGCGGCCTCCGCGACGATCTCGAACCCGGGCTCGAGCCGCGCGCCGATCGCGGCCAATCCGCCCGCCAGGCCACCGGCCGCGCCGCCACCTTCGAGGGCAGTCACGTCGACGCCGGTGCGCCGGAGGTAGACGGCCGCGACGCTCGCGAGGCGGCGGGAGAGCAGCTCGATCTGCGCGGGGCTCGCTCCCTTCTGGGCCCCGAAGACCCGCGCTGCGTCGAGGAACGGTGTGTGAACATCGCACGCCACCGACACCTCGATCCCGCCGAGCGACCAACCGAGGGCCTCGACCGCGCCCAGACCGCCGTCGGTGGTCGCGGAGCCGCCCACCGCGACGAGGATGCGCCGGGCGCCGCCGCGGCGCACCGCCGCGATCAGCTCGCCCGTCCCGCGGGTCGACGCTCGCAGCGGATCCTTGTGGGCCACACGACCCAGCCCGCTCGCCTGGGCCATCTCGACCACCCCGGTGCCGTCGGGCAGCAGTCCGTAGTCAGCATCGACCGTTTCGCCCAGCGGGCCGGTGACCTGCACCGTGCGTCGCGACCCGCCCCGGGCCGCGAGCAGCGCATCGAGCGTGCCCTCGCCCCCGTCCGCCAGTGGGACCTCGGCCACGGGATCGAATCCGGCGGTGCGCAGGCCCCGAGCAACGGCCGCCGCCGCTTCGCCGGCCGACAAGGTCCCCCGGAACTTGTCCGGACACGCAACCGCGGAAGGCACGGGAATAGATTGGCCGCGATACCCCGCGGTTCGCCCACCAGGACCGCCGCGACCCCCCAGGCCGAGGAACTCCATGCTCGAGCGCGTCCCCCTCCTCGAGAAGGAGCTCTCGGACTTCACCGATGTCGTCGGCGAGGATGCCATCGCGCGCATCCGCCGGCTCGCCGAACCCTTCCGTGGGGCGCGAGTTCTCCACATCAACGCCACGGCGTACGGCGGAGGCGTCGCGGAGCTCTTGGCGACGCACGTCCCGCTGCTGCGCAGTCTCGGCATCGACGCCGAGTGGCAGGTGATGCAGGGCAGCGACGAGTTCTTCGCGATCACCAAGAACGTTCACAACGCGTTGCAGGGTGCCGATATCGAGTGGACGAGCTCGATGCAGCGTACGTACCTTGAACGCGTCCTCGACAACGCGCTCGCACTCAATGACCATTGGGACTACGTCGTCGTGCACGACCCGCAGCCCGCCGCGCTCTTGAGCTTCCTCCACGACAAGGAGATCGGTCGGGCCACCACGAAGTGGATCTGGCGGTGTCATATCGACCTGACGGTGGCGAACCCCGAGGTCTGGGAG
>Ga0209048_10000867_pt1 | contig 32260 bp, 31 predicted proteins | sample FrelakmetCRP12CR_FD_187146 | JGI IMG/M metagenome (GOLD analysis project Ga0209048, IMG submission 187146) | Freshwater lake sediment microbial communities from the University of Notre Dame, USA, for methane emissions studies - CRP12 CR (SPAdes)... | ecosystem: Environmental > Aquatic >...
ACGGGAAGCCCAGCTATGTGGTCGAGCGCACGAGCAACCGGAAGCCCGTGAGGGACAGTTCGGGCGTGGCGGGGTGGCGGAGAGGCTCGTATTACTGACGAAGTCGGGTAATGCCGATGGAGGAAAGGAGCCTTGGTTCAAGGCGGATGCAGGAAGCGACGAGGGAGTCGAGATCGGGGCAACCCTACGAAACTCGGGAGTCTCCAGGAGTTGCGAACTGCATACCATGTGGAAGCGAAGGGAGAACTCGAACGTGGTTCGAGGAACCCGCCGGTCGGAGACGGGCGGCGCAGGTAATTGCGGGCTATAGTCATGATCGATGGAGCTGGGAACGCGCACTCGGCCGACTTACCATCGACCTCGGCACCCGCGACTTTCCGTGGGCGAAAGCATGATGTCTTGTCCGAGAGCCGGGTGCATTATGTGGTCCGGGCAAATATGTGGCGCGCAGCTTCGTGCGCCCGGAGAATGAGCGTCCGAACGCCACATAAGTTCTTAGAGCGAGAAGCCAATCTCTCTCTTGGCGCTGCGGGACATCGCCATGCCGCGCCAAAACGCGCGCATAGGGGGAAAGGCTATTGAACATGCTCGCAGCGCCCGCTTTACTTCAGCGATCCCACACAACGCCGTCGCGATCTTATGTGGTCTTGAAACAGCGCAACTCATTGAAGACCATGGCGACCTGCCGCCGACGCCACATATTGGCCGGGACCACAGCGCATCAAATATGGTCGACCACATTTGATGCGGAAAATCCGCCTGTCCGGTTCGATGAGGGGGATGTGGAAACGGAGCCGCGGCAAGGTTACTTGGGCACCGCCAGACGAAAGAGGCGGCAACAGACAAACCGAACCTACTGCCACCGCGCCACATTTCTACTCTACCTATCCTGTTGAAAACTGTTCAAGACTTGGTCAACGCAGTTTTGCAGGGGGGGGGGTCATAAACCATCACCCGAACGCGTGGCGTTCAATAGCGACCGCTCTGTGAGGTCGAATTTTGCCGCTGTGCCTGCTCCGCTCAGTCAAACGAGTTTTTCAACACTATAGCCACCGAACTCGGCCGGTCGAAATCAGCGACGATCTGAGACTGGTTGTCAGATCAAATCTCGGCTACGACAAATGAACCCCTCTCCCTCGGGGGGAAAGGCGACAAGGACGATCAGGTGCGCAGCATGGGCACCGGTGCGAACCGGCCGCCCAGCGGTCCCTGCGAGGGCACGCCCCACCAGCGATCGAGCACGGTGGCGTAGACGCTGCGGAAATCGATCGCATGGCCTGGATTGCCGTCGCCGGACAGCCGATCCAGCGGCGGTTGCTCTCCGTAAAGGCCGCCGGCGACGCGTCCGCCCAGCGCGAAATGCACGCTGGACGTGCCGTGATCGCTGCCGTTGGAAAGATTCTCCCTCGGTCGCCGGCCGAATTCGGCGTAGGTCAGCAGCAGCGTGTTGCTCCATTTGCCGAGTTCGTCGAGCGCGCCCTTGAGCGCGACGATGCCACCGGCGAGTTCCCCGAGCAGCCGCGCCTGGGTGCCGGGCTGGCCGCTGTGGGTGTCGAAGCCGCTCAACGTCACGCGCACGACGGCGACGCCCGCCTGATTGGCGATCACCTGCGCGGCCGTGCGCATGGCATTGCCGAATCCCGTGGACGGAAATTCGGTGCTGAAGGTCTGGTTGGCCGACAGGCGCGACGCCGCCTGCAGGATGTCCGCCTCGACCTTGAGGATGTGCTGCAGCGCCTTGTTGCGGGACCCGCCTTCCGGCGCCGCGAACCTCGCCTGGCGCAGGAACTGCTCGGTATTGGCGAGCGCGATTGCACGCGTGCCGCCGCCGGCGAGCGGACCGAGGTCGGGCGAACCGATGAGCACGCCGTCCGCGGCGAAGGTCGCCGGCGTCGGGGTCGCGTCGAAGGTTCGGGTCAGCCAGCCGTCCTGCAGGTACTCCTGGCTATTCGATGCGGTGTCCCAGATCTCGATCGAGCGGAAGTGCGAGAGATTGGGATCCGGATAGCCGACGCCCTGCAGCACGGCGACCTCGCGATTCTTCCACAACGGCAACAGCGGCTCGAGCGCCGGATGCAGTCCGACGCTGTCGGTGAGCGCAATGACCTGATCGCGCGGGATCGCAAGCTTTGGACGCAGCGCGAAGTACGCCGGATCGGTGTACGGCACCAGCGTGTTGAGGCCGTCGTTGCCGCCCTTGAGTTCGATCAGGACCACCAGGTTGCGGTAGTCAGCGCCGGAAGGGGCACCGGCCCACGCGAGATTGGCCGTCACGCCCGCGGGCAGCGCGATGAGCGGCGTCGTTGCGGCGAGCCTCAAGAAGCTGCGACGGTCCATCGCGGTTCTCCGCATCATTTGAGCTGATACGAAACGTCGAGAACGATCCCGCGTACGAGCGCCAGTGGCTCGCTGCGCGGATCGGGAGCCGTCTGCGGCGCGGTCGCGAGCAGCAGGCGCGTCGCGTCGCCGGCGCGGCGCGTGGCATCGGCGCCCGCGCCGAAGTGCGCGAACCAGGTCGTGCTGTCGAACTGGATGCTGTTGAGTCCGCGGTCCATGGCGCGCCGGAACTGCGCCTGGCGCAATTTCTCCTCGTCCTGGGCGCCGGCAGGGGCGAGCGCCTGCTTCGGTGCCGGCTTGGTCAGCATCGTCTCGGACGGCGCGGCCGCCATCCCGGTGCCTGTCTCGTCGACCCGGAAAACGCGGTCGAGGAACTGCTTGCGCGCGAGCAGCGTCGTCGAGTTAATCCACGTGTCCTGCCCCGGCCAGCCTTTCACGTTCGGCGGCGAGAACAGGTTCTGCCCCATGCCCGCTGCCGCCATCGCGAAGGGCAGCGTCTGGCCGGGCTTGAGGTCGAATTGCCGCAGCGTGCCGACGACGAGTTCGATCGGGGACTTGACCAGCGTGCCGCGGTTGTCCGCAGAGTAGAAAGCTTCCGCGGTCAGCAGTCCGTACAGCGCCACCTTGATGTCGTAGTGCGCGTCGCGAAAGCGCCGCGCGATGCGCTTGACCTCGGCTTCGTCGGGATCCGGCGAGACGAATTCGCGCCACAGCTTGCGGGTGATGAACTCGGCGGTCTGCGGCTGCGCGAGCAGGATGTCGAGTACCTGGTCACCGTCGAGAGCGCCGGCCCTGCCGAGTACGGTCTTGGTGCTGGAGTCGTGGATGAAGCGCCGGAACACGAACTCTCCGGTGGAGCGGTCGAGGCTCCAGCCAGTGAACGCGCGCGCCGCTTCCTTGACGTCCTGCTCGCTGTAGCTGCCTTCGCCCAGCGTGAACAGCTCCATCACTTCGCGGGCGAAATTCTCGTTCGGTGTGCCCTTGCGGTTCTGTGCGCTGTCGAGGTAGATGACCATCGCCGGATCGCGGCCGATGGCGTGCAGCAGCTCGCCGAAATTACCGACCGCATGGGCGCGCAGCGTGACGTTCTGCCGGTACATCAACTTGGCGAGCCGGACCTTCTGCTGGCTGGAAACAAAATGGTTGTGCCAGAAAAGCGTCATGCGTTCGGTGAGCGGCGAGGGCGTGTCGAGCATCTCGCCCACCCACCAGCCGCGCAGCTGCAGTCCCTCGCGAATCTGCTCCTGCTGGAACATCTTCTTCTCGGCTTCCGAGGCTTTCTCTCCGGCGCGCGGATAGCGCAGCGGACCGCTGTCAGCGGTCCACGCGGGCGGCGGGGTCACGGCCGTCGTGCGCGTATCCGCCAGCAGCTTGCGCGCGGCCTGGTCGCGGGTGAGTCCGGCAAAGCGTTCGACGTCGGCCTGCGTCGCACCGAAGCCGACCCGGTTGAGCAGGTGGCGAGCGTCGTCGTAGCCGAGGGCCGCCGCGGCGGAGGTCACCGGCTGGGTCGGCGCCGCGTGCACCATCGTCGCCAGCGCCAGACCGGTCAAAGCGGGGGCGATACGCATGCATCCTCCACAGCATGGGCGCTGAGGCGCGCCCCGAGTGCTTACAACGGCGCAGTGTAGCCCGCTGTTGACGCGGTCGATCGACGCCTTTGTAACCGCCTGCTACAGGCGCAGGCTGCCGCGCCCGAGTTCGATGACCTGGCCGGAAACGTAGATGCCGCCCGCGGCGTCTACCGTCAGGCCCAAGTGGCAGGGCCGCCCGACCGCGTCGCCTTGGGCGAGCGCGAGCGTCTGCGGCCGCGGCGCACCGGTGGCGACCAGCCAGCCGCCGAGGTTTGCGCACGCCGAACCCGTGCCCGGGTCCTCGATGATTGCACCGTGCTTGGGAAAGAAGAACCGGCACAGCACCTTTCCGGGCCCATCCGTCGCCCAGACATACGCCATGGCGCGCGGCGCGCCGCCGGCAGGCGCGACGTTGCCGTGTTGCAGCAGCAGAGCCGGGTCGGGCGCCGCGCGCCGCACCGCGTCGGCGCTGGCCAGCGGAATGATCAGTTGTTCGCTTCCGGTGTCGACCCACAGCGCCTCGGCGCCCAGATCGGCGGCGCGCAGTCCGAGCATCGCGGCGAGTTCCTCGCGCGTGGCGCTCACCTTGCGCGTGCGCGGCGCCTTGGCCTGCAGCGTCCAGCGGTCGCCCTGTGCCATGACCGGCACGATGCCCGCCTTCATCTCCAGCGTCAGCACGTCGCCCGCACCGGTGAGCGCGCGCACCACGTGCGCGCTGCCCAGCGTCGGGTGGCCGGCGAAGGGCATCTCGAAGGTCGGCGTGAAAATGCGCACGCGCGCGGTGGCGACGGTCGATGGCAGTACGAACGTCGTTTCCGACAGGTTGAACTGCAGCGCCAGCGCCTGCAGCGTCGCGTCGTCCAGGCCGCGGCCGTCCTCGATCACCGCCAGCGGATTGCCGCCGAGGCGTTGCTCGGCAAAGACGTTGACGAGGCGAAAATGGTATTCGCGCATGGCGCTCTCCTCAGTGGCTGGCAACGCGGTCGTCGCTACCGACACGCGCCCGCACTTGGCCGGCGAGCGCGGCGAACCCGGAGCTCGACGCGTCGTGCACATCGAAGATCATGCCGTCTCCGGCAGTCGCGAAGTGCGCGCCGAGCGAGCGCGTGTAGGCAGGATCGTAATGTCTCTCGAGCAGCTCGCCGACCAGCGTGTCCCAGTCGCCGGCGCAGGCGAGGCTCGACCAGCGCGCCAGCGCCGCCTTGCCGTGCAGCGGTAGCAAGGGCGCCAGTCGGTCATCGAGCTGTGCCGCTGCGGTGAGGAAGTGTCCATACTCTTCCTTGAGCAACTCGACCCGCCGGGCCAGCGGCGTGCGCAGTGTCAGCCCGCGCCCTTGGCGCATCGCCGCGAGCAGCGCATCGGGCAGTTGCAGCGTGCCGACACGCCGGCTTTCCGACTCGACGAACACCGGCAGCGCCGGGTCGAAGCGCTCCAGCGCGCAATAGAGTTCGCTTTCGAAGCCCTTCTGCGAGGGCTGCGGTGCGCCTGGCCAGCCGCCGAGCAGCGAGCCGCGGTGGCACGCAAGGCCCTCGAGGTCGAGCGTCTGCGCGCCAGCCGCGCGCAGCGCTGCGAGCAAGCGGCTCTTCCCCGACCCCGTGAGCCCGCAGATGACCACGAAATCGAACGCCGTAGGAAGCGATGCGAGCTGCGCGACTACGTGCCGCCGCCAGCTCCGGTAACCGCCGTCGAGCTGCATCGCCCGCCAGCCGATTTCATTGAGCACGTGCGCAAGCGCGCGGCTGCGCTGGCCGCCGCGCCAGCAGTAGACGAGCGGCTTCCAGTCGCGCGGCATGTCGACGAACTGGGTTTCGAGCATGGCGGCGATCCGGCGCGCGACGATCGCCGCGCCGAGGCGGCGCGCCTCGAAGGGCGACGCCGCGTGCAAGGTGCCGATCTGCGCACGCTCGCCGTCGTCGAGCACCGGCGCGTTGATCGCGCCGGGCACTCGGTCGAGCGCGAATTCGGCGGGACTGCGCACATCGATGCGATCCGGGTATCGAGCCAGTGCATCGATGGGCACGCGCAGGCTGCTGGCGTACCGATCGCTCATGACGATTTTCCGGCAGCGCCGAGCATGGGCTTGAGTTGGCGCCAGATGGTTTCGAGCATCTTCGGTTGCGCCGCCGCGACCGGATGGAAGCGGTCCGCCTGGAACATGGTTTCGTCGGCGGCGAATCCCTCGAACAGGAACGGCACGAGCGCGGATTGGCGCACCTTGGCGACCTCGGCAAAGCTGGCGTCGAAGCGCTGCACGTACGCCGGCCCGTAATTGGGCGGCATGCGCATGCCTACCAGCAGCGCCCTCGAGCCGGCCTTCTGCGCGGTGGCGATCATCGCGTCGAGGTTCTGGCGCATGGCGTCGACGCTGCTGCCGCGCAAGCCGTCGTTGCCGCCGAGTTCGATGATGGTGATCGCGGGTTGGTGTCGCGCCAGCAATGCGCCCAGGCGCGCCCGCCCGCCCGCCGTCGTATCGCCGCTGATGCTGGCGTTGACGACGCTGTACGGATAGTGCGCCGCGTTGAGCCGGGCTTGCAGCAATCCGGGCCACCCTGCGCCGGCGGGCAGTCCGTAGCCCGCGGAGATGCTGTCGCCCAGGATCAGGATGACCCTGGGTTCGGGTGCGGCTGCGCAAGCGGTGCCGAGCCACAGCAGCAGCAGCGCGGCGTTGCAAAGGCGTCTCGTGATCATGGTGGCGCAAGACTCCGGCGATCGTATTGTCGCGCCATTCTAGAGGTTCGCGAATGGCGCGGGCAAAGGCCGCGTCCGGGCAGCGCCGAGGCACCGGGTACAATGCGGACGCTGGCGCGACTTGCATTGCGCGCAACGGGCCCCATCTGCTGCCAGGTGCATCGATCCCACAGCGCGCAATCACGGCGCCAAGCTACGCTCCGCCACACGATTCCATGTCCCGCACCGTCATTCGCGCCCGCGGTCTGACCAAACAGGTCCAGAGCGGCGATGCACCGCTGCTCATCCTCGACGATGTCAGTTTCGAAGTTGCCGCGGGCGCGACCGTCGCGATCGTCGGTGCGTCTGGATCGGGCAAGACCACGCTGCTTGGATTGCTGGCGGGGCTCGACCGGCCAACCTCGGGCGAGGTATGGCTGGGCGACACCGGCTTGAACGAATTGGGCGAAGATGCGCGCGCGGCGTTGCGGCAACGCTGGCTGGGTTTCGTCTTCCAGTCGTTCCAGTTGCTGCCGGCACTCACCGCGCTGGAAAACGTGATGCTGCCACTGGAGCTCGCCGGCGCGGCGGATGCGCCGGCGCGCGCCCGCGATTGGCTCGCGCGCGTCGGCCTCGCCGCGCGCGTGACCCACTACCCCAGGCAGCTTTCCGGTGGCGAGCAGCAGCGCGTCGCGCTGGCGCGCGCATTCTCCGGCGAACCCAAAATGCTCATGGCCGATGAACCCACCGGCAACCTCGACGCCGCGACCGGCGGCGAAGTCGCCGACCTCATGTTCAGGCTGAACCAGGAGCGCGGAACGACGTTGCTGCTGGTCACACACGATGTCGCGCTGGCGTCGCGTTGCAGCCGGCGCCTGTCGCTGGCGTCGGGCAGACTGGTGGGCGACCAGATGGCCGAAGTGGCGCAGGCGTGAACACCTTGCGCCTTGCGCTTACCATGCTGCGTCGCGACTGGCGGGCGGGCGAACTGTCGGTGCTCTTCGCCGCGCTCGTGCTCGCGGTGGCCAGCGTCGGGACCGTCGGATTCTTCACTGATCGCGTCAAGGGTGCGCTGACCCGCCAGGCCAACGTGCTGCTGGGCGCGGACCTGTTGCTCTCGGCGGATCGGCCGCTGCCCGCGTCGCTCGAGCAGGAAGCGCGCGCGCGCGGACTGGCGGTCGTGCCGGCGATTCGCTTCAACAGCATGGTGTCCCCTAGCGGCGCGGCGTCGACGATCGACCCCGTCCTCGCCGACGTCAAGGCCGTCGGCGCCGGGTATCCGCTGCGCGGCGCCATCACCCTGACCGATCCGCGCCTCCCCGACGGTCGCGCCGCACGGGGCATACCCGCGCGCGGCGAGGTGTGGGTCGATACCCGACTGGCGGCGCGGCTGGGGGTGCAGGAGGATGCCATTCTTGGCATCGGCGAATCGACGCTGAAGGTCGCGGCGATCGTGCAGCAGGATCCCGAGGTCACCGGCGGATTGTTCACGCTGGGTCCCAAGTTGCTGATGAACATCGACGACGTGGCAGCGACGAAACTGCTGCAGCCGGGCAACCGCGCGACGTGGAGGCTGCTCGTCGCCGGCGAAGGCAGCGACGCCTTTCGCGACTGGGCCAAGCCGCGGCTGGAGCGAGGCCAGCGCCTGGAGTCGATCCGCGACCTGCGGCCGGAAGTGCGCCAGACGCTCGAACGCGCGGAGCAGTTCCTCGGCTTGGCGGCACTCGTGGCGGCCATCCTCGCTGCCGCGGCGGTCGCGCTCGCGGCGTCGCGTTACCTGCGTCGGCACCTCGACGCGGCAGCCCTGATGCGTTGCCTGGGCGCGGGCGGGCGCCAGGTGCTGACGCTGTTCGCGCTGCAGTTCGTCGTGCTCGGTGCGATCGCGAGCAGCGTCGGCTGCATCATGGCGCTCGGCGGCCAGCAGTTGCTGGTGGCACTGCTGGGGTCGATGGTGCGCACCGACCTGCCACCTCCGGGGATCGTGCCGGGCATCGCCGCGCTCTGCACCGGCCTGCTGCTGCTGTTCGGGTTCGCGCTGCCGCCGCTGGTTGCACTGGCCCGCGTGCCGCCGTTGCGGGTCCTGCGCCGGGACCTCGGCATGCCGCGCGCGGGCGGTGCGCTCGCGTATGCGCTCGGCGCGGCCACCATCGCCTTGCTCATCGGCGCGCAGGCACAGGACGCCAAGACGGCGCTGATCATGATCGCCGGGATCGCGGGACTGCTCGCTGCGGCGGCGCTGGCGGCACGGGCGCTGGTCGCGTTGCTGCGCCTGCTGCCGCAACGCGGCTACAGCTGGCGGTACGGACTGGCCAACCTGCGCCGGCGACCGCTGGCGGTGAGCATGCAGATCGGCGCGCTGGGACTGGGCCTGATGGCGCTGTTGCTGCTGACGCTCGTGCGCGGCGACCTGATGCAGACCTGGCGTGCGAGCTTGCCGCAGGATGCGCCGACGGCGTTCCTGATCAACGTGCTACCCGACCAGAAGGAGGGTGTGCCGGCTCTGCTCAAGCGCGAGTTGGGCGTCGACGCGGTCACCTATCCGATGGTGCGCGCGCGCCTGGTCGCCGTCAACGGCGCGGCTTTCGATGCGAGCCAGCTTGTCGACGCGCGCGCCCGCCAGCTGGGTGAACGTGAATTCAACCTGTCGTCGGTGGCCGAGTTGCCGCCGAGCAACCGCGTCGTCGGCGGATCGTGGTGGAAGCCGGGCGAGGTCGGCGGCATGTCGCTGGAGGACGGCATCGCGACCTCGCTTAACATCAAGCTCGGCGACACGCTGACCTGGGATTTTGCCGGAGCGCGCGCCAGTGCGAAGGTCACGAGCCTGCGCAAGGTTGCGTGGGACAGCTTTCGCGTCAATTTCTTCGCGCTGTTTCCGCCCGGCGTTCTCGATGCGATGCCGACGACCTACATCGCGGCGATTCGCGCGCCGACCGGGAGCGCGGCGTGGCTCACCCCGCTGCTGCGGGAATTCCCCAACGTGCTCGTGATCGACGTGGGCGAGATCCTGCACCAGGTGCAATCGATCATCGAGCAGGTGGCGCGCGCGGTCGAGTTCGTCTTCCTGTTCACGCTGGTGGGCGGCGTGCTCGTCCTGGAGGCCGCCATCACCGTGACGCAGGACGAGCGGCGCTACGACGCGGCGATCCTGCGCACGCTGGGCGCCAGCCAGCGCCAGCTCACGGCGGCGCAGGTTGCGGAGTTCCTCACTCTGGGGGCGCTCGCCGGACTGCTGGCGGCGACCGGCGCGACCATCATCAGCTACGTCCTTGCCGATCGCACTTTGCAGATCCCGTTCCACTGGAATCCGTGGATCTGGCTCATCGGCGTCGGCGGCGGGGCCCTCGGGGTCGCCATCGCAGGCTGGCTGGGCACCCGTGGCACCGTGCGGCAGCCGCCGCTGACGGTGTTGCGGCAACTCGCGTAGCTGGCGTCGCGCAGCGAGCAAATCGCGCCGCCGCGCCGCCGGCGAACATGCCGATGTTCAGTCGCGCGATCCCAGCGCCGTCTCGCGGCCGAGGCGGCGCGCGACCACGTGCAACGCGAGCAGCGTCAGCGCGACCGGAACGACCGCGCTCTGCGCCCAGTCGAGCAGCGGAATCGCATCGCCGCGCAGGGCGCGCGAAAGCAGCGTGTATTGCGCCGAGATCGGCACCCACAGCAGCCACGGCGGTTCCTTCTTCTGCAGGAAGAGCTGAATCACCGGCATCATGCTGACGATGAACAGCAGCACCGAAACGTTCGCCTGCGCCTCCTTGAGCGTGCGGCCGCGAATGCCCATGTAGAGCAGCGCGGCCGGCAGCAACGCCACCAGCGGCAGGAGAATGGCAATGAAGCGCAGGAGCTCGAGCGGGCCAAAGAGGAATGGCACGCCGAGCGCCGGCAGCGGCGCGAAATTGAGCGTCAGATAGAAGCCGAAGAGCGTGAGCAAGACGACCAGCGCGTCGAAGATCGCGATGGCGGCCCATTTGCCCGCAGCGATTTCCGGAGGCGCCAGCGGCGTCGCCAGCAGCGGCTCCAGTGAGCCGCGTTCGCGTTCGCCAGCCGTGCTGTCGAGCGCCAGCACCATTCCGCCCATCAGCGAGGCGAACAGCCCGTAATAGGCAACGAGGAAGAGGATGAGCGCACCCGATTGCTGCGGCGTCGCCAGGTCGACGCCTTCGATTTCCAGCGGCAGCGCGACCTGCGGTGCGACGCCGCGGAGCAGCAGGCGCTGCGTGCCCCATTGCCGGTTGTATCCGCGCAGCAGTGCCTCCGCCGCGTCGATCGATGCGCGCGCACGGTCGCGCGAGCGGTCGTAGACCAGCCGTACGGTCGCGGCGTTGCCTTTGCCGACGTCGGACTCGAAATCGGCGTCGATCACCAACGCGACGTCGAGGTCGCCGGCGCGTATCCTGGCTTCGTAGTCGGCCGGCGCCTGCTGAATGGTTACCTGCTGTCGCTGCAGATACGCCATGAGCGCTGGCGCATGGCTGGCGCCTTGCACCGGCAGTTTCAGCTCGCGCGCACGCTCGGCCTGGTTCGCAGCCATGTTCAGGATCAGCACCAGGAACAACGGGCCCGCCGCAATCGAAGTCAGCAGCGTCACCAACATCGTGCGCCGATCGCGAAGAGTGTCGACGAGCTCCTTGGCGGCGACGGTGACTATTCTGTTCATTCGCGCTATGCCGCCAGGCCTTCGCCGGAACCGAGCAGCGCGACGAAGGCGTCTTCGAGCGTCGCCTGCCCGGAGCGGACAAGCAGCTCGGCACCGGTGCCCTCGGCGATCACGCGCCCGCGCCCGAGAATCACGATCGTGTCGCAAAGCGCGCTCACCTCCTGCATCACGTGCGTCGAGAAGAGGATGCATTTGCCCGCGGCGCGCAGGCCGCGCAGGAGTTCGCGCAGGCCGCGAATGCTCATGATGTCGAGCCCGTTGGTGGGTTCGTCGAGCAGCAGCGTCGTCGGGTCATGCACCAGCGCGCGCGCGATCGCCACCTTCATGCGTTCGCCTTGCGAGAAGCCTTGCGTGCGGCGGTCGGCGAGGGCGCCCAGACCGAGGCCGGCGAACAGGTCATCGATGCGGGCGTCGAGCGCGGCGCCGTCAAGGCCATGCAGGCGGCCGTAGTAGCGCACGTTTTCGCGTGCGGTGAGGCGCGCGTAGAGGCCGCGCGCGTCGGAGAGCACGCCGATGCCCTCGCGCACGCGGTAGCGATCGTTCACCACATCGCGGCCGTCGACGGTCGCGGTGCCGCTGTCCGGCGCGATGAGCGTCGCGAGCATGCGCAGCAGCGTGGTCTTGCCGGCTCCGTTGGGACCGAGCAGGCCGGTGATCGCGCCGTCGGCGGCTTGGAAACTCGCGCCGTCGACCGCGACGATCTGGTGCTGCTTGCCGAAGCACTTGACCAGTCCGTCGACTGCGATCATTGGGTCTGCAGCAGCGAGGTAAAAGCGGGCGGGCGCGAACTGGTCGCCAGATGCTCGAGGCACGACTGGGGCAGCGTGCCGAAGCCGGCTTCGTCGATGAATTTCTCGATGAGCCGCGGCGCGCAGGCGTGCGCCGAAACGATGTGCCCGTAACCCTTGGCAATCACGTGCCGGCTGTTGGGCAGCGTTGCGGCGACCTTCGTGCCGTTCGCAGGTGGCGTCACCGGATCGAGGCCGCCGGAGAGGATGAGGAACGGCTTGTCGCTGACCAGCGGCGCGTTGAAGTCCGCTGGCAGCGCCGGGTGCGGCCAGCCGTTGCACGCGGCGAGATGGTTTTCGGCGAGCGCCGGCGCGCGCAGCGCGGCAAACGCTTGCGCGGTGTCGGACGGCGTGACCCGCGGCGCGTCTTCGGCACACGTGACCGCGTAGTACAGCGCAAGGTTCATCGAGCGGTTGACGTCGTCGGTCATCGTCAGCGCGGCGGCCGCCAGCGGCGCGAAGTCGCCCGCCTGCGCGCGCGCAAGCAGCACCGGGATCAGACTCGCGAATTCCGGCGCGTAGGCGAGCGCGTGCAGCGCGCCGATGACCATGTCGAAACTCAGCGTCACCTCGCGCGGCGCCCCGGTGCGCGGGTCGGTGACGGGCACCCGGCGCCCCGCGCCAAGTTCGTTGCGGATGCCGGCGAGCGTGGCGTCGAGATCGGGGTGCGCGCGCTTGCACGCGGGAGCCTCGCTGCACGCGGCGAACAGGTGCGTCAACGCGGCGTCGCGGGTCGGCCAGATGTCGAGGCTGATGCGCAGATCCGGCGGTGCGACGCCGTCGAGCACGACGCTGCGCACGTGCTGCGGATAGCGCCGGACGTATTCCTGCGCGGCGCGTGTGCCGTAGGACCCGCCCCACAGGTTGATGCGCTGGTAGCCGAGGGCGCTGCGCACCGCGTCGAGGTCGGCGACGTACGCCGGGGTCGTGTACAGCGCGACATCGGGGGAGCCCGCCGCCTCGATCTCGGCGCGGCAGCGTTGCGCCGCGCTCGCCGCATCCGCGTCGGCGAACTCGTCGAAGGGATCGCGCGGTGCCAGCGCGGCGCAGCGCAAGGGCGCGGACTTGCCGGTGCCGCGCGGGTCGACGAGAACGATGTCGCGATCGCGGCGCACCCCGCCCAGCATGCCGGCCAGCGGCGCCAGCGCCGCCGCCGACTGGCCGGGCCCGCCGGCAAGCATGAACAGCGGGTCGGCCCTGGGGCGCAGCGTATTGGCCGGCAACACCGCGAAGGCGACGGGAATCTTGCGTGCGCCTGGGGCCGCACGATCTTCCGGCACCTCGATCGCTCCGCATCGCGCGCTCGTCGCGAGCTTCGGCAACCGGCATTCGACGAGTTCGACCTTGCGCTGCGCCACCGGGTCGCCGCAGGCGACGAGCGCGCACGCCAGCAGCGACATGCAAACGACGGCCAAAGCGGCGGAGCGCGGCGTTTCGGACAGCGAGAAGGGCATCCGGCGATGTTAGCAGACGGCGCCTGCGCCGATTGCCGGTGGACACCGGGCTGCGCGGTTCCTATACTGCAGGCCCGCAGTCGCTCCGGTTGCAATGCCGGACAGACGCTGCCGGCCGGTGATCCATTGCCGGCGGGGCGCAACTCGCAACCGATGAACGCTCTCGCCAATACCACCGAAGCCGTCGAAGCCGCGGTCGCCGCGATGGGCAGCGGACCGCTCACTGCCGAGGGCATCGCGCGACACGCTGCGCCGCTGTTCTCGCGCGTGCTCGAACGCAACGCGCGGCAAATCTACCTCGCCAACCATTCGCTCGGCCGGCCGCTGGACGCGACGTCCGCCGACGTGGCGGAGGCGATCGGGTCCTGGCAGACGCGCATGGGCGGAGCCTGGAGCGACTGGTCGGACGAAATGGCAGCGTACCGATCGCGGCTCGCGCGACTGCTGGGCGCGCCGCGCAGCGACTGCATCGTGCCCAAGACCAGCGCGGGACAGGGACTGCGCGCGATCCTCAACACCTACGACAACGTGCCGCGGGTGGTGGCGACGCGGGGCGAGTTCGACTCGATCGACGTGATCCTGCGCCAGTACGCCAGGCGCGGTCGGATCGCGTTGCGCTGGGTCGAAGCGCGGGCCGCGGGACAGTTCGTCGCGGCGGACCTGCGCTCGGCGGTGCGCGAGGGCGCCGATCTGGTCGTGGTGTCGCAAATACTTTTCAGCAGCGGACAGGCGCTGCCCGAACTGCCGGCGCTGATCGCCAACGCGCATGCCGCCGGGGCGAGGGTCCTGGTCGACGTGTATCACTCGCTCGGCGTGATGCCGGTCGACGTGGGTGCGCTCGACGCGGACTTCGCCATCGGTGGCAGCTACAAGTACCTGCGCGGCGGGCCCGGGGCGTGTTTTCTGTACCTGCATCCGCGGCATCTGGACGGAACGCTGTCGACGCTCGACGTCGGCTGGTTCGCCAAGAAGGAGCCCTTTGGCTACCAGCGGCCGGACCCGCCCGAATGGGCAACCGGAGGCGATGCTTTCCTCGAGTCGACGCCGCCGATGCTGACGTGGTACCAGGCGCGCGCGGGGCAGGTCTTCACGCTGGCAATCGGCGTCGGGCGCCTGCGAATGTACTCGCAGACGCTGCAGCGGCGCCTGGTCGCGCTGCTTGCCGAGCACGGCGTCGCCGCGACAGGCGGGGGCGACGATCGCGGGGCGTTTGCCGTCCTGAGTTTCGAGGCTAAGGCGCCGGGGGAAGCGCAACGCTGCGCGCAGGCGCTCGCGCAACGCGGCGTCGTCAGCGATGCGCGCGGCCCCTGGCTCCGCCTGTGCCCGGACCTGCTCACGACCGAAGACGAGCTCGTGCGCGCTGCCCGGATCGTCGCCGAGGCCACCCGGCAATAGCGACGGTGCGGTCGCCTAGCGGGTGATGAAGCGCACCAGCGTTATCAGGGTTGCGACGAACAGCGCTGCGCCGATCACGCCGGCGACGATGACGTGCACCAGCTTGATGGTGACCTGATCGCGTTCGCCGGCGGCCTTCTTGCGGATGCCGAAGAAGCTCCAGAAAACCGCGCCCATGACCTTGAGGAAGCCGGCGGGGGGAGGGGTGGGGGCGTTGGGCTGGGGCACAGGCGCTGCCGGGAACAGCGGGCGAGGAAATACTAGCACGGCCGTTGGCGCGGCGATTGCGCTGCCCGCGAGCCGCGGCTTGAAAAGCGGCCGATCCTACCCAATTCTGTAGGTATTGCGTGCCCCCTGACGGGCGCGTGGGGGGATTGCCATGCGCATGGAGAAACTGACGACCAAGTTCCAGCAGGCCCTCGCCGATGCGCAAAGCATGGCGTTGGGCAACGACTGCGGCTTCATCGAGCCGCAGCACCTGCTCGCCAGCCTGCTCGAGCAGGAGGACGGCGGCACCGCGTCGCTGCTGTCGCGCGCCGGGGTCAACGTGCCGGCACTCAAGACTGCGCTCGGCAAGGCGATTGCGCGCCTGCCCAAGGTCGAGGGCCAGGGCGGCGAGATCACCGTTTCGCGCGACCTGGGCAACCTGCTCAATCTCACCGACAAGATCGCGACCAAGCGGGGTGACCAGTTCATCGCCAGCGAGCTGTTACTGCTCGCGCTGGCCGAAGACAAGGGCGACACGGGACGCCTCGTCAAGGAGCATGGTCTGACCAAGAAGGCGCTGGAAGCCGCCATCGAAGCCGTGCGCGGCGGGGCGAACGTCGATTCGCAGGATGCCGAAGGCCAGCGCGAAGCCCTCAAGAAATACACCGTCGATCTCACCGAGCGCGCGCGCCTCGGCAAGCTCGACCCGGTGATCGGTCGCGACGACGAAATCCGTCGGACGATCCAGATCCTGCAGCGGCGCACCAAGAACAATCCGGTGCTCATCGGCGAGCCAGGCGTGGGCAAGACCGCGATCGTCGAGGGCCTCGCGCAGCGCATCGTCAATGGCGAGGTGCCGGAAACGCTGAAGAACAAGCGCGTCCTCGCGCTCGACATGGCCTTGCTGCTGGCCGGCGCCAAGTACCGCGGCGAATTCGAGGAGCGCCTCAAGGCCGTGCTCAAGGACATCGCCGCCGACCAGGGCCGCACCATCGTCTTCATCGACGAACTGCACACCATGGTCGGCGCCGGCAAGGCCGAAGGCGCGATCGACGCCGGCAACATGCTCAAGCCGGCGCTGGCGCGCGGCGAGTTGCATTGCGTCGGCGCGACCACGCTCGACGAATATCGCAAGTACATCGAAAAGGACGCCGCGCTCGAGCGGCGGTTCCAGAAGGTGCTCGTCGCCGAACCCTCGGTAGAATCGACCATTGCGATCCTGCGCGGACTGCAGGAACGCTACGAAATCCACCACGGCGTCGAGATCACCGACCCGGCGATCGTCGCCGCAGCGGAACTCTCGCAGCGCTACATCACCGACCGCTTCCTCCCCGACAAGGCGATCGACCTGATCGACGAGGCGGCGGCGCGGATCAAGATGGAGATCGACTCCAAGCCGGAGTCGATGGACAAACTCGACCGCCGCCTGATCCAGCTGAAGATCGAGCGCGAAGCGGTGAAGAAGGAGAAAGACCCCGCGTCGAAGAAACGCCTCGATCTGATCGAGCAGGAGATCGTCAAGCTCGAGCGCGAATATGCCGATCTCGACGAAATCTGGCAGTCTGAAAAGGCGCAGGTCGCCGGGACCCAGCACATCAAGGAGGAGATCGACAAGATCAAGCTGGCGATGGAAGACGCCAAGCGCAAGGGCGACTGGCAGAAGATGTCCGAGCTCCAGTACGGCAAGCTGCCGCAGCTCGAGGCGCAGCTCAAGAAGGCCGACCGGAAGCTCGCCGGCGAGCAGGCGAAGAAGCCGCAGTTGCTGCGCACGCAGGTCGGCGCGGAGGAAATCGCCGAAGTGGTGTCGCGCGCGACCGGCATTCCCGTGTCCAAGATGATGCAGGGGGAGCGCGACAAGCTGCTGCAGATGGAAGACGGGCTGCACAAGCGCGTCGTCGGCCAGGACGAGGCGGTGCGCGTGGTGTCGGATGCGATCCGGCGTTCGCGGTCCGGATTGTCCGATCCCAACCGGCCTTACGGCTCGTTCCTGTTTCTCGGGCCTACCGGCGTCGGCAAGACCGAGCTGTGCAAGGCGCTCGCCGAATTCCTGTTCGATGCGGAGTCGCACATGATCCGCGTCGACATGTCCGAGTTCATGGAAAAGCACTCGGTCGCACGCCTCATCGGCGCGCCCCCCGGCTATGTGGGCTATGAAGAGGGCGGCTATCTCACCGAGGCGGTGCGGCGCAAGCCGTATTGCGTGATCCTGCTCGACGAGGTCGAAAAGGCACACCCCGATGTGTTCAACGTGCTGTTGCAGGTGCTCGACGACGGCCGCATGACCGATGGCCAGGGGCGCACGGTCGATTTCAAGAACACGGTCATCGTCATGACCTCGAATCTGGGATCGCAGATGATCCAGCAGATGCAGGGCGACGACTACGGCGTGATCAAGCTCGCAGTCATGGCCGAGGTCAAGACGCAATTCCGCCCGGAGTTCGTCAATCGCATCGACGAAATCGTCGTGTTCCACGCGCTGTCCGAGAAGGACATCGCGGCGATCGCGAAAATCCAGTTGCACAGCCTCGAGGCGCGACTTGCCAAGTTGGAAATCAAGCTGGCGGTCACTCCGGCGGCGCTGGCCAAGGTCGCGGAAGCCGGCTTCGACCCGGTGTACGGTGCGCGGCCGCTGAAGCGCGCGATCCAGCAGGAAATCGAGAATCCGCTGGCCAAGGAAATTCTCGCCGGGAGGTTCGTGGCCGGCGACACGATCCACGTCGCCGAAAAGGCCGGCGCGATCGTGTTCGACAAGCGCTCATAGCGGAGCACCGGCACCGGTCGCGGCGCAGCAGCCGCGGCCGCGTCATCGGTCCATCGGGCCGGTTCAGCAATAGGGCACGGGCGTCCGCGACAGCCGAAGCGGCCACCCGCGAATCATGCGGGCAGCCGCGCTGCGCGCTCGGGCGAGGACGTGCTCGCCGGCGGATGGCCCGCGCACGACTCTCAGCTGCGAGTCCTCCTCGGCCACGATCACCGTCCTGCCGCGGCGGTCGATTGCGAAGCGCATGCCTTCGAGCAGGACGATAGCGCGCGGGTCGCGCTCGAGCGTGACCCATAGCCAGCCCGACAGGGCGCTCAGAACTGTGCCTTGAGCTCCGTCGAGGACGAGCGCGGTGTGCCGGGGCAGGTAAGTGCGGCGCCCCCGGGCGGCTGCGGCGGTGTCGAAAGGCATGGCGTCGCTCCTTCTGAATGCGTAAGATGCATGCACCTTGCGGTGCGCGGCGGCGATCGCGGTTGCCCCAGTGAGTAGCGAATATCGGCGCGAGGACCAGGTGATGCAGGCTGCACTCGATGGCCAGGGCGTCGCACTCGGGCGCGTGCCGCTGATCAACAGCCTGCTGAAGCAGGGGCGTCTGGCCGCGCCGCTGCGGGGCGGCAAGTGCGCGACCTCACGCGCCTACTACGTCGTGAGCGCGACACGAACCGTGTTGCGACCCGAAGCAAGGTTCTTCATCGACTGGCTGATCGAGGAAGCCAGCACCGATGGCCCGGGCGTGGCTCCGGCTGCTGTGCCACCCACTCGACGCGGTCGCGCATGACGCCCTCGACCGCGCCGCACGCGCAGGGCATGGCGCCGTCGCCCTGGGTGGTGCGCTTCGCGCCGCTCGTCGCCCCCGGGGGCAGCGTTCTGGACGTCGCCTGCGGCCAAGGGCGGCATTGCCGATTCTTCGCCGGGCGCGGTCATCGCGTGACCGGAGTCGATCGCGACGGCGCGGCGCTGGCGGGGGCTGCAGCGATCTCCGGGATCACGACCGTCGCGGCAGACCTCGAAGCCGCCGACTGGCCCTTCGCGGGGACGCGTTTCGATGCCGTGGTGGTCACGCGCTATCTGCATCGTCCGCTCATTCCGGCATTGCTGGGCGCGCTTGCGCCAGATGGTGTCCTCATCTACGAAACCTTCGCCGCCGGCAACGAGGCATTCGGCAAGCCGTCGAATCCGGAATTCCTGCTGGCGCCCGGCGAGCTGCTCGCCGCTGTCCGCGAACACTTGACCGTGGTCGCGTTCGAGCAGGGCGCCAGCGCCGGCGCGGCGCCGCAAGTCGTGCAGCGTCTGGCAGCGGTCGGTCGCGGCCGTGCCTGGCCCCCAGCGCTGCCGGTCTGAACCTCGCTGCGCGCCGACGGTCTGATCGACTGCGCATGCACGGGCAAGCGCTGCAGCCACCTGGTGGAATGGGGTAAAATGGCGTCTTTCTCGGACTTCTCTGCTTGTCCTCGATGCTGACCGGAAGTCTAGTCGCGATCGCGACGCCCATGCAGGCCGACGGCATGCTCGATCTGCCGGCGCTGCGCAGGCTCATCGACTTTCAGATCGACAACGGCACGTCCGGGATCGTCATCGTGGGCACGACCGGCGAGTCGCCGACGGTCGATTTCGAAGAGCATTGCCTGCTGATCACCACCGCTGTCGAGCAAGCTCGTGGCCGAGTTCCCGTGATCGCGGGCACGGGTGCCAATTCGACCACCGAGGCGATCGAACTCACGCAATACGCCCGGAAAGTCGGCGCCAATTTCGGGCTATCGGTCGTCCCGTATTACAACAAGCCGTCGCAGGAAGGGCTCTATCGCCATTTCAGGACGATTGCCGAGAAGGTGGACCTGCCGCTGATCGTCTACAACGTGCCCGGCCGCACCGTCGCCGATCTGGGCAACGAGACCCTGCTGCGACTGCTGCACGTGCCCGGCATCGTCGGCGTCAAGGACGCAACCTCGGACCTGGTGCGGCACGTCGAGCTCATGCGGCGGATGCCTGCGGACCGGCCGTTCGCGCTGCTGTCCGGGAACGACGACACGGCGCTGGCGTACATGCTGCTCGGTGGCCATGGCGTCATTTCGGTCACCGCCAACGTCGCCCCGCGCGCGGTCGCGGACATGTGCGCGGCGGCGCTCTCCGGCAAGCTCGCCGAGGCGCGCGCGCTCAACGCACGCCTCATGCCGCTGAACACGAAGTTGTTCGTCGAAGCCAACCCCATACCCGTCAAGTGGGCGCTCGCCGAGATGGGCCGCATCGGCCCCGCTCTGCGCCTGCCGCTGACCGAGCTCGCCGCGTCGCATCACGACGTGGTTCGCGCTGCGCTGCGCGAAGCGGGCTGCCTCTAGGAGACACACCCATGTTCCCTGTCAGAATTCTCGGATTTGCGGCGATCGCAGCCGCGGTCGCGCTGCTCGCCGGTTGCGAGACGCTCACCATGTCGCTCGGCAAGAAGATCGATTACAAGTCCACCACGACCACCCCCGCGCTCGAAATCCCGCCGGACCTCGCGGCACCGACCTACGACGATCGCTATCAGGTTGCGACTGCCTCCGGAGTCGCCGCCGCGCGCAGCCAGGCCAAACCCACCGAGGTGTTGCCGGCCAATGCCGACGCCAAGCTGGTGCGCGCCGGAAGCGAGCGCTACGTCCTGGTCCGTGCGAGCGAGGACGCGGCCTGGAAGACCGTCCGCGATTTCTGGCTCAAGAACGGGTTCGTCATCGCCAGCGAGCAACCTACGCTGGGCATCATGGAGACCGACTGGGCCGAGAATCGTGCCACGGTGCCGCAGGATTCGCTGCAACGATTCTTCAGCAAGTACCTGAGCTTCGTCAACGATACCTATACGCGCGACAAGTTCCGAACCCGCATCGAACGCGGTACCGAACCCGGAACGGTCGAGATCTACATCAGCCATCGCGGCGCAGCGCAACTGCCTACCAAGACCAACAAGGGCACTCCCGAGGACTTCCAGTGGCAGGCGACGCCCTCGAACCCGGGACTCGAAGCGGAATTCCTGAGCCGCATGATGGTCGCCTTCGGCGCGTCAGAGGAGAAGGCGTCGGAAGCGGTCGCCGCGGTCCAGACAGCTCCCGAGCGCGCGTTCATCGAAAAGGGCAGCAACGGCAACAACCAGCTGGTGGTCGACGACCAGTTCGACCGCGCATGGCGGCGCGTCGGCCTCGCGCTCGATCGCACCGGATTCACCGTTGTCGACCGCGATCGCTCCAAGGGCTTGTACTTTGTCCGCTACGCGAACCCCGACTTCGACGCCAAGAAGGAAAAAGGATTTCTCGACAAGCTCGCGTTCTGGAAGTCCGACGAAACCAAGCCCGAGCAATATCGCGTGGTCGTGACCCAGGCCGATCCGCGCAGCGTGGTCACAGTGCAGGATCCGGCCGGCGCGCCCGATCACTCTGTGAACAGCGACAAGATACTCGCGCTGCTCAAGGACGAGCTCAAGTGATCGTCGCGTGCGCTTCGCGTGCCTAGGTAGCGGCAGCGAGGGCAATGGCCTGCTGGTCGAAGCCGGCGGCACGCGCATCCTTATCGATTGCGGCTTCGGCATTCGCGATACAATCGCGCGCCTGGCGCGGCTCTCGGTCGAAGCGGAATCGATCGCCGCCATCGTCGTCACCCACGAGCACAGCGATCACGTCGGCGGCGTCGCCGCATTCGCGCTGCGCTTCGGTACGCCGGTGTGGCTGACCTTCGGAACGCTGTCCGCGGTCAGCGACCGATTTTCCCGATTGCCCACGGTGCGCGGCTTCGACAGCCATGACTCTTTCGCGATCGGCGGCATCGAAGTGCGGCCGTTTCCGGTGCCGCACGACGCGCGTGAGCCGGTGCAGTTCGTGTGCAGCGACGGCCGCTGGCGCCTTGGCGTGCTCACCGACCTCGGCGTCTCGACCGAGCACGTCGAAGCGTCGCTGACCGGCTGCGACGCGCTGGTGCTCGAATGCAATCACGACCTCGACATGCTGGCCAATGGCGACTATCCCCATCCGCTGAAGCAGCGCATTTCCGGCAAGTTCGGCCATCTGGACAACGGGTCGGCGGCGGCGCTGCTGTCGCGGCTGGACAATTCGCGGCTCAGGCACTTGTTCGCGGCGCATCTCTCGCAGCAGAATAACCGGCGCGAACTCGCCGCCGCGGCGCTGGCCGGGGCGATGAACTGCGCTCCGGAGTGGATCGGCATCGCCGACCAGCACGAAGGTTTCGGTTGGCGTGAATTCGTCTAGCATCCAATAACGCAGGAGCAGCGATGGAAAAGAGGCAGGAACTCTACCGGGGCAAAGCCAAGACCGTCTTCGCCACCGACGATCCGCAATACCTGGTGATGCACTACCGCGACGACACCAGCGCCTTCGACGGCGAGCGCGTCGAGAAGCTCGAGCAGAAGGGCGAAACGAACAACAAGATCAACGCGTTCGTGATGGGCAAGCTGGCCGCCGCGGGTGTGCCCACGCATTTCGTGCGCCTGCTCAACGAGCGCGATTCGCTGGTGCGTGCGCTCAAGATGCTGCCGGTGGAATGCGTCGTGCGCAACATATGCGCCGGTTCGATGGCCAAACGCCTGGGCATTCCCGAAGGTACGGTCCTGCCCGAGCCGGTATTCGAATTCTTCTACAAGAGCGACGCGCTGAAGGACCCGATGGTCAACGACGACCACATTCGCATCCTGGGCTGGGCGAGCGCCAAGGACATTGCCGAAATGAAGGTCCTTACGCACAAGGTGAATGCGGTGCTCAAGCCGCTGTTCGCGAAGGCCGGCATGGACCTCGTCGATTACAAGCTGGAATTCGGCCACGCCGTCGATGACCCGCAGGGACCGCTGCTGCTCGGCGACGAATTCACGCCGGACGGTTGCCGGCTGTGGGACCAGGGAACGCGCGAGAAGCTCGACAAGGACCGCTTCCGGCGCAACCTCGGCAATGTGATCGGCAAGTACCGCGAGGTTGCGCAGCGCATCGGCGCGCCGCTATAGGCCTGATCGCGTCGCGGGCGCGGTTTGGCCCGTTGTCATGGCGCAAACAAAAAAGCCGGCCCGCGGGCCGGCTCTTGCATTGCAGGAAACGCTGAATTATTTCTTGGCGGCGTCGGCAGGTGCAGTCGCCGGAGCCGCCTTCGCTGCCGCTTCCTTCGCGGCGTCGACGGCCTTGGCTGCGTCGGCCTTGGCCGAGTCCACCGCAGCGGCGCCCGCAGCCTTGGCGGCGTCAGTCGCGGCTGCGCCGGCCTGCATTGCCGAGGTACCGGCATCCTTGGCTGCGGTCGCAGCCTTGGCGGCGGCTTCCTTCGCCATCTCAGCAGCCTTGTCGGAAGCAGCCTTCGCCGCGTCGGCGGCGGCCTTGTTGCTGTCGCCGCAAGCGGTCAGCGCCAGCGCCAGCGCGGCAGCGAAAAAAACGGACTTGTTCATTGGTGTACCCCTACTCGATTGTGGAATTGGATGGATGTCAGCACGCGAATCGGATTCCGAGCCGTCCGGTGCATCTTTTGGGATGGCAGCGGTCAAACCACCGACATTTTGAATACTACTACAAAATCGCAATGGATTCAAGCAGATCGTCGCAGACGCACCAGTGTGGCGCGACGCCAGGCGGGGCCATCGCGCAATTCGATTGCAGTGCAGCAAGCGCCATCGCCGACGGCTCAGAGGCCGAGCACCGTCCCACTGACGCCGGGCTCGCCGGTGGACCAGATCTCTTCGAAGCGACTCGCCAGCGGCTGCGTCTGTTCCGGTTGCGCAATGCCCAGCGCCGCGCGTGGCTGCTCGAAATGAAACCGGTGCAGGTAATGCAAGCCATCGACGACGATAAGCGGATCGGTGGCGACCCTGGCCTCGTCGCCGGTGCGCAGGATCGTCATCGCGTGACCGAAGTTCCGGAGCAGGCGCAGCATGCGCGGACACGCGCTTTCCAGGTAGCGCGTGTCGTGAACGATGACGTCGAGGCGGCGTCCGCGGACTGCGCGCAGGAAGGCAGCGAGTCGATCGGCGCGCGCCGAGGAATTCCATCCGGTCTGCGCCAGGTCCTGGTCGAAGACGCGTATGTGATGGCGCGCCAGCGCGATCAACTGGTCGGTCGCCGTCGCCTGCTCGGCGACGGTATTCAGCTGCACGACCCGCGGCTCGGGCGGCGCTTCGGCGTCAGTTGAGGTCAAGGTAGCCATCGCAGTACCAGCCATGCAACACGCGGAGGAGCGCCGCACCGCGGACGTCGGCGTTGCCGATACGGCGTTCGTTTGCCATGCGTCTGATTCCCGCCGCGGCGTTCGCCGGCCATGGCAGTGCTGCACCGTTGACGAATACGTGCTGGTCATCGTATAGGATTTGGGTGCGTGGGTTCAAGCTGAGGCCGAATTTGGCTGCGGCGCGCGCAAATGCGGGCAAGGCCAGCGCTCGCTCCGGGCGGGTGAAGTAGACCTGCGATTTCGGTTCGCTGAGGTAGGTGCCGAGGAAGCGGGCGACGGTGGCGTCGTTCCAGCGGATCGACGCGAGCATCGCTGCGCAAGCCGCCTGCATGCCGGCGTCGATCTTCGCAGGCTCGCCCGCGGGACGAAGCTGCGGATCCGTGTAGCGCCCGTCGAGCGCGAGTCCGTCGCGCAGCCAGTCCAGGAACGCGGTGCCGAGTTCCTGCGCCGACGGCGCGCGAAACCCGACGGAATAGGTCGTGCACGCGTCGATCGCGACGCCGTCGTGCGCATGGCCGGGCGGCAGGTAGAGCATGTCGCCGGGAGCCAGCGTCCACGCCGTCGTCGGATGAAAGCGCGCCAGGATCTTGAGCGGCATGCGCGGCTTGAGCGCGAGGTCGCGCTGGCGGCTGACGCGCCAGCGGCGGCGGCCCTCGCCCTGCAACAGGAAGACGTCGTAAGAATCGTAATGCGGCCCGACCCCGCCGCCGGGCGCTGCATAGCTGATCATGAGGTCGTCGAGGCGCGCGTACGGGATGAAGGCGAAGCGGCGCAACAGCGCATCTGCTTCGGGCACATGCAGATTGACGCCGTGGACCAGCAGCGTCCACCCGCGTGCCGGCAGCTCCCTGAACATCGATTTGCGCAGAGGGCCCTCGAGCGTCGACCAGCGGCTGCGCTCGCGCAGGACAATGCGCGCTTCGACGTCGTCGCGTCCGGCGAGCGTGAAGAGCGCATGTCGCGACACGCATCCCGTGAATCCGGGTACCGCCTGGCGCACGAGCAGCGCGCGCTTCTGCCAATGGCGCCGCAGGAAGGCGGCGGGCGTCAATCCACCCAGCAACATGGTCGATGCGGCAGCCGCCATCGGGCGATTATAGCGGCGGTCATGGCGACGGCCTTTGCGCTAGAATAATTCCTCGCCGCCCGGCCCGCCCGGGACCATCCATCCATTCCGGTTCGATTCCACGCATGCAAATCGCCGACAACACCGTCGTCACGCTTTCGTACAAGCTCTTTTCCAGCGCCTCGGAATTGATCGAGGAATCGCCACAGCCGATCACGTACCTGCACGGCGGGCACCACGGAATCTTTCCCAAGATCGAAGCGGCGCTGGCGGAAAAGCAGGCCGGCGACAGCTGCTCGGTGACGCTCGAACCCGAGGACGCCTTTGGCGAGTACGACGCCGAGCTGGTGCGGATCGAACCGCACGATCGCTTCCCCGCCGAGGTCAGGATCGGCATGCAGTTCGAGGGCCACGACGGCAAGGGCGAAGGCGACGACGAGCAGCGCGTCTACGTCGTCACCGACGTCGCCGACGGCAAGGTCGTGGTCGACGGCAATCATCCGCTCGCCGGCCAGAGGCTGCGCTTTGAATGCACCGTGCTCGCCGTGCGCGCCGCATCGGTGGAGGAGTTGCAGCACGGGCATGTGCACGGCGAGGGCGGGCACCACCACTGACGCGAGGCCTCAGGCCGGGATTGTGCGGTCCGGGTGCGTCAGTCGTCCTCAGCCAGACGCTTGAGCTCGTAGAGCGCGGCGTGCGCATCGCGGGGTGAAAGCGTGTCGGGATCGAGCGCCGCCAGGCGGTCGAGCGCGCCCGCGCCGCGCCGCGCCGGTTCGGCAGCCGGCGCAGTCGCACCGAACAAGTCGTTCTGCGCGTCCCGACGCGCGCTGAACTGATCGAGCCGGGCAAGGAAGGTTCGCGCCTGGCGCAGCGCGTCCGCCGGCACGCCTGCCAGCTTGGCAACCTCCAGCCCGTAGCTCTGGCTGGCCGGGCCGTCGGCGACAGCGTGCAGAAACACGATGCCGTCCTTGTGCAGGACCGCGTCGAAATGCACGTTGGCGCATCCCTCCAGTTCGGCGGGCAATGCGGTCAGCTCGAAATAGTGGGTTGCGAACAATGTCAGGCTGCGATTGTTCTGCGCGAGCTCGCCGGCGATCGCCCAGGCCAGCGCCAGGCCATCGAAGGTCGACGTGCCGCGTCCGATCTCGTCGATGAGCACAAGGCTTTGCGGAGTGGCGCGGTTGAGGATCGCCGCGGCTTCGGTCATCTCGACCATGAACGTCGAGCGGCCGCCGGCGAGGTCGTCGGCGGCGCCGATGCGCGTGTGGATCGCGTCGATCGGGCCGAGGCGCGCCGACGCCGCGGGCACGAACAGCCCGCAATACGCAAGCAAGGCGATAACCGCGGCCTGCCGCATGTACGTCGACTTGCCGCCCATGTTCGGCCCCGTCACGATCAGCAATCGCCGCGACGAAGCCAGCGTCAGGTCGTTGGGAATGAAATGCTCGACCTGCGTTTCGACCACCGGATGCCGGGCGCCGCGAAGTTCGAGCCCGAGGGCGGCGCAGAACAGAGGTTGCGTCCAGTCGCGCGCCGAAGCTGCCAGCGCGTGCGCGGCGGCGATGTCGAGCAGCGCCAGCGCGCGCGCCACCCGCTGCAGCTCGGGAATCGCCGGCGCGAGATCCGCCAGCAGCGCGTCGTAGAGCGCCTTCTCCCGCGCCAGCGCGCGCTCCTGCGCCGACAGTGCCTTGTCCTCGAACGCCTTCAACTCGGGGGTGATGTAGCGCTCCGCGCCCTTGAGCGTCTGCCGTCGCCGGTAATCATCGGGGATCTTCGCCGTGTGGGCATTGGTCACTTCGATGTAGAAGCCGTGCACGCGGTTGTATTCGACCTTGAGGCTGGCGATGCCGGTGCGCGCGCGCTCGCGCGCTTCCAGGTCCACGAGGAATGCGCCGCAGTTGTCCTGGATCGCCCGCAACTCGTCCAGCGCGGCATCGTGGCCCGCGGCGATCACGCCGCCGTCGCGCACTGCTGCGGCTGGTTCGGCCTGAATCGCGCGCCGGAGCAACGCCAGCCAGCGCCCGTCGATGGCAAGGGCGGACGTCGCATCCACGAGTAGCGCCGACGTGCAGTCGCGCGTCCGCGCCGCGATCGCGGGAAGCCGTTCCAGCGTCTCGCGCAACCCCGACAGATCGCGCGGCCGCGCGCTCGAGAGCGCAATGCGGGCAGCGACACGCTCCACGTCGACGCAGCGCTTAAGCTCGGCGCCGACACTGCGGGCTCGCTCGGGCGCGGCGATGAAGTCGGCGATGGCCGCGTGGCGCTCGGCCGCGGCAGCCTGGCTGTGCCGCGGGCTGGTCAGCCACTGCCGCAGCACGCGGCTGCCGGCAGCGGTGGAGCAGGTGTCGAGCAGCGACAGCAAGGTCGGCGCGCTCTCGCCGCGCAAGGTCTCGGTAATCTCGAGGTTACGGCGCGTCGCGGCGTCGAGTGCCAGAAAGTCGCCGGCGCGCTCCACGCGCAGCGTGCGCACGTGCGCCAGCGCTGCTTGCTGGGTCGAGCGCGCGTACTGCAGCAGCGCTCCAGCGGCGGCAACGCCGAGCGGCGCGTCGTCCGCGCCGAAGGCATCAAGATCCCGGGTGCCGAATTGCTCGCACAGTCGCCGCGTCGCCGCGTCGGCGTCGAACTGCCAGGGCGGCAGCGAACGCACCGGTGCCGAATCGTGCGCGACGTCCGCCTGCCCTTCCGCACGCAGCAATTCGCTGGGTGCGAGGCGTTGCAGGAGTGCGGCGAGCTCGGCCCGAGCGACGTCGGCGATGGCGAGATCGCCGCTGGCGAGGTCGAGCCAAGCCACGCCGGCACGCTTTGCCGACGCGTGCACGGCGACCAGCAGGCTTGCGCGCCTGGCGTCGAGCAAATCGGCATCGGTGACCGTTCCCGGAGTGACGATGCGCATCACCTTGCGTTCGACCGGACCCTTGGCGGTCGCCGGGTCGCCGATCTGCTCGCAGATCGCGATCGACTCGCCGAGGCGGATGAGTTTCGCCAGGTACTGCTCGGCGGCGTGATAGGGCACGCCGGCCATGGGAATGCGTGCCCCCGCGGATGCGCCCCGGGAGGTCAGCGTGATGTCGAGCAGCGGCGCCGCGCGCTCGGCGTCGGCATAGAAGAGCTCGTAGAAGTCGCCCATTCGGTAGAACACGAGCTTGTCCGGATGCTCGGCCTTGATGCGTAGGTATTGCTGCATCATTGGCGTATGGCTGCTCAAACCGGGGTCATTCAAGTTGCTGTCTTCCCTGCGAAAACCGCTCGTAACCATTTGTACCAATGGCGCTAAGTCCAATTTTCTTTCTGCACCGCGAGTGCAGACTCGACCATTCTTGTCCAGCCTTGTCAGGCTGTTTGGTATAGGTGGCGGTATAGGTTTACGCTCAGTTCGAGATCAAAAAAAATCGCGAAATGAAAAGACCGCCACCACTGCTCACACCCTGCATTATCGCCGACCTGCGTTCGGGAGACGAGTGCGCCGACCCCGATTACCCGGGATTGCGGGTGCGCCGCACGAATGCCGCACGGGTGTTTTTCTACCGCTACCGGGCCAGTGGTGGCGCACTGCGCGAGATCAAGCTCGGCGAGTTCGGTCCGATGACCCTGGCGGAGGCCAGGCAGGCTTTGGGAAAGCTCAAGCTCGAACGCGAAAGGGGCGTCGATCCGCAACTACAGAAGCAGCAGGTCCGCACGGAAGCACAGCGGAAGCGCGAAGCCGAGAAACTGGCTGGCGAGCTATACGGTCGACAACCTAGTTGAGGATTTCGTTGCAGAGAAACTGAGCAAACAGACGAGGGGCGCGGAAGGCGCGCGGCTGTTGCGACGCGACCTGCTTCCAAAACTCGGGGATCGCGCTGCCGCCGGATTGACACGACGCGAACTGCAGGAGGAAGTCATCCGGCCCATGTTGAAGCGCGCTCCGCGCGGCGGCGCTTATCCGCTTTCGCGCATCCGTTGCGCCTATGCCCACGCCGCAGAACAAGGGCGCATTCCCGATGACTTTGTGTTTCCGACGCTGGGTATCAAAGGCGCACCCCAGGTGCGCAGGAAGCGCGCTATTACCGATGCCGAGATCGCGACGTTCATCCGGTGGCTGCCGCGCAGCCCCTACAGCCGTACCGTGCGCGATGCGCTGGCCTTGGTGCTGTTCACCGGCTGCCGCTCGGGGGAAGTGGTCGCTGCGCTCTGGCGCGATATGGATCTTCAACGCGCGGTTTGGACGATCCGCGAGACCAAGAACGGTGAGCCCCATGCCGTGAAGCTTCCAAGCCAGACTGTTGAGCTATTGAAGGCTCGCACAGCGTTGCACGGCATCTTCGTCTTGCCATCGCCAATGGGCGAACAGCACGTGGGGGCGAACAGCACGTGGGGCAGAAAGCGTTCGGACTCGCGCAATACGAGGCGCGCAAGGAAACCAAGGATGAACCGCGGGCCGATCCAATAGAGGTAGCGTGGACGGTTCATGATTTGCGCCGTACCGCGGCCACGGGACTGGCGAAGCTCGGCTGCCCGCGCGTCGTGCAGGACCGTATCCTCAATCATGTCGACAGCTTGGTGAGCGCCATCTACGACCGGCATCGCTGCGACGCCGAGGCGCGGGCATGGCTGCAGAAGTGGGCGGATTATCTTGAAGCCTTGACCGTGAGCAATGTCGTGCCGCTGCGCGCGGCTTGAGGCGAAGGCCTCGTTGTTCTACCAGCGTGGCCATTGCCGCTGTCTGAACGGTTCTCGCCACTCTCGCGAAAGATGAAGACACCCCTGCGCGGCCAATTCATCCGGCCGGAGCAATCGGCAAGCCTGGGTGCGCCGCCGACCTTCCGTTCAAGCCTGTCGACGAGCGAATGGAATCTGCCCAGACGCTGGAGGCGGACATCACTCACCTTCAGAATCCTCGTCCGCGTCGATGTCCTCGAAAAGGCTCCGTGCGCTCCGGGGCTTGTCCGACGCTTCGACCTTGCCCAGCTCTCGCGGGCTTCTCTTAGGCTCCTCTGGTGTGTGTTCGCCGATCCACTCGTTCGTGTGTCGGATCTCTCCGTCGATGATTTTGGTTGCGCTCTCGTCATCGCCGAAGCATTTCTTTAGAGTCTCGAAAGACTCGAGCAGCTGCTGCATATGCTCTTCTCGCGAGCCATCCGAGCGGTGGTTGGACTCCCACTCTTGCCGGACGTCGTCAAGCCGTGGCAAGAGTTCTGTCCGAACCCTTTCCCGCCAGTGTTCGAATTCGTCATCTTTGAAGAGACTTCGGATTCCCTCATCGTCCAGAGCATCAGCGTCCTGGCCCTCAAGAGCGTTGTTGCTCACCGTCCCAACAAACTTCTTCCTCTTGTCCTCCGGCAGAAGGCCGAATTAGTGGAGGCGCTCCGCAAGGCGCACTTCCGGAACGGTATCGAGAAACAGTCCCGGTTCAGACACGCGGTCGAGGATGTCGGGGTCGTGTTCCAGGTACAAAGAGACGAACTCCTTGGAGCAACGGCGGGAGAGAAAGCCTTGCAGAGCCCGCTTTGCTCCCCAGGCCGAGAGCCACGCGGACTTGTACGACTTGCTCGTCGAGGATTCGCCAGGTTTCGCGAGGATCAGCGGAAACAAGGGCTTCGGCACGACGACAGCTTTCTCAATGCCCACGTCACCACAGGTGACTTGATCTACGATGCTTTCCGGCGCGCTTCCACGGATGTAGATGCCCAGCATTTCCGGACTCTGGACGAGAATTTCCGCGTAGGCGTCGCCGATGGTCGGATGCTTGAACCGCCAGAAAGACTCGCCGCTCGCGTGCGAGTGCAGGACGAGACTGCCGTTCCGCGCTGCAAGCGCCGTGACGCATCCCCCGCGATCACTATCGAGACGGGCGAGCGCCTGAGTTTCTGGCGGCTGGAGCTCGATCGGGCTTTCCATCCGGTCGTTGCGCATGTAGATCAGGGCGAGCGCCGCCTTGCTGTCGGTGTCGAGGCCTTGAAGGATCTCCTGGAGAAGCTGCTCGCGCTTCTCGACGAATTGGCGGAGATAGTAGGGATCGATGAACAAGTCCTTCGTGAAGAGAGGGTCGGCCAAGCGCCGTGCCGTTTCCGGAATGAAGCGCGGATGGCTCGCGATGTCCTCCAGGTAAGGCTTGATCTCGCTTCGGAAGGAGCGCGAATCAGGGCCGGGGGAGTCAGCCGGAAAGTAGGCGCGCCTGCGCTTCCCCTCCCGCTGAGACATGCGTATTATGTACACGATTCTGCACATTAAACGCGCCGCCGTATTCGGCACAGGAGGCCTGCAATGGGAATTTCCACGAAGGACGTCATTTCGCTTTCGCAGGCCCGCGCCAGTTTCTCGGAGCTGGCGGAAGAGGTGAAGGCCGGCGCCGAGAAGGTCATCACCAAGAACGGCGAGAGTTACGTGGCGCTGATCGACGCGCAGCGGTTGGACCATTATCACCGGCTGGAGCGCGAACGCATTCACTTGCTGTTGATCGATGAGGCGGGCAAGGGGTTGGACGATGTCGCCGCCGGCCGCGTGAAGGATGCCCGCAGCGCTATCCCGTCGATCAAGCGCCGCCGCAGCGCGTAAGACGGTTGGAGCGGTCCCCGTGGCGAGGAAGCCCGCTGTCAGACTCACGGTCCGGCTCACCGCGAATTTCGAGCGCAACCTCGCCGACATCGAGCGTTTCCTGACCGAGGCCGAAGCGCCCCAGGCCTACGACGCGCTGCTCGATGAACTGCTGGACACCGTGATTGCGAACCTCGAGCGGTTTCCCGGCATCGGCAGACCGTTCCTGGCGAATGCGGCTCGCTCTGTCGAAACCACGAATGCGCTTGAAGCACTGCGCGCGAAGTTATCGGCGCTGACGCCGGACCCCGAAGCGCTGCGCGAATACATCCTCGATCACTACCTGGTGCTGTACGCGCAGATTGATGCGAATCTCTATCTGCTGACGATCAGGCATCACCGCCAACTGTCGTTCGATTTCCAGTCGCACTGGGGCGGGACTTCGTCGCTGCCGTAGTGCGATCGAACGCTGCCCGGTTCGCAGCGAATTTTCCGGTTCAGTGTAGGTCGCGGTATAGGTCGTCGCTTCAGTCGCCCGGAAACCCAATGGATTCGCGGGCTTTACGCCCATGCATCATTGGCGTGTGCGCCGCCAGCAACAGGCCGGCATCCGGCGACCGGGCAGTCATCGAGGCAGCGGCGCGGCGAGGACGCTAGTTGTTGTCCTGAG
>Ga0209048_10000868_pt1 | contig 32251 bp, 29 predicted proteins | sample FrelakmetCRP12CR_FD_187146 | JGI IMG/M metagenome (GOLD analysis project Ga0209048, IMG submission 187146) | Freshwater lake sediment microbial communities from the University of Notre Dame, USA, for methane emissions studies - CRP12 CR (SPAdes)... | ecosystem: Environmental > Aquatic >...
TTTGATCAGATCGCTTGCGTCCATATGTCCGGCCTATTTGTGCGCTCACACATGAACGCTGGCCAAGGTGGTTTCCGCGACGAGAGCTCCAAACAGATGAGCGACCTCATAGAAGGCCACTGGGGAACACGGAATTTCTCTCGTCATGGATCGATTGATCACACCATCTGCTCATCATCTTGCAAGTTCTGGCATCAGCAGCACGGTTGCAGTTGAGTTGCTCCCCGTGTCTGGCTGATCTCTAGGCTACGCCTGCCAACGCGGCGGGCGCAGATTTCGCGGCGTAATTTTCCCCCGTAACCATCAGTTTCCAAGCGATGCGTGCCATCTTGTTGGCCAGCGCCACGGCGGCCAACTTCGGAGACTTGCGTTTGAGGAGCTCGGTAAGCCAACGCGACGACCTGCCGCCACGTCGAACATGCTGGATCACGGCGGTAGCCCCGACCACCAGCACGCTGCGTAATCCTTCATCGCCGGCTCGCGTGATAACGCCAAGCCTGACCTTGCCTGCGGTCGAATGATCTTTCGGCGTCAAGCCGATCCAGGCCGCGAACTGGCGTCCCGATCGGAATAGCTCAGGCTCCGGGGTCTTCATTTTTAGCAGCCCCGCCCCGATCGGGCCGACGCCAGGGATCTTGGCGAGACGTCGGCTGCATTCATCGGCCCGATGCCAGGACATGAGCCTGGCATCGACTTCGTCGATTTGCGCCTGCAGTTGCGCATATTCCTTGGCCTGGGCCGCGAACAGTTCCCGAGCCAAGGCGGGCAGGCTCTCATCGGCTTGGATACGCTCGAGCAGAGGATCGAGGTGAGCCTTCCCCTTGGCGGCTGTAAGGCCGAACTCGGCCGCATAGCCGCCGATGGCGTTGGCCAACTGCGTGCGATTGCGGATCAGCCGGTCACGTACGCCGACCAGCATCAAGGCCGCTTGCTGCTCGGCCGTCTTCACCGGCACGAAGCGCATCGTCGGCCGGCTCGTCGCCTCGCAAAGCGCTTCCGCGTCCGCCGTATCGTTCTTGCCGCGCTTAACGTACGGCTTGACTAGCTGAGGCGCGATCAACTTCACCGAATGCCCGAACGATTGCAGCAGCCGCGCCCAATGATGGCTCGCACCGCAGGCTTCGATCGCGATCACAGTCGGCGCAAGCTTCTCGAAGAATGTCACCATCTCCTTGCGTCGTAGCTTCTTCCGCAGAGCCGGCTGCTCGGCGGCGGTCACCCCGTGAAGCTGGAAAATATGTTTCGACGTATCCATCCCAATTCGGGTAATCTGTTCCATGGACGGTCTCCTTTGTCTGAGATCTACAACGACCTCATTCTGGCACGATTGATGCCGTCGGGAGGCCGTCCACACCAACAGATGACCAAGGATTGGCGTGGACGATAGCGGACGGCGGGTATTCCCGGGAAGCCCCGTCGATCTACGGCGAAGCGGCGGTCATTCCGGCGCCGAGGAACGCCCCGTTCCCGATCCAGACGCCGCTCTAAGGCGCTCCCAGCTCGCTTAGAAGGCTTGATTTGCCTCCTATTGCTAGAAATGCGGTATGCAGTCGTGGATTTTTTGTTTGGCGTCCATCCTGCGCGAACGCTACACTTACCGCCACGTCTTCGATTTCAACAAGAAGCTTCTCTGCCAATGACTATCCATTTCGGCGTTATTGAACAAAGTTGACACTCTGACCGCCCGACCGGAAATGCGGGTTCCAGCCCTTCGCAAACTGAGATGGCCGCTGTCGTCGCTTGCGCCGACGGTTGAGGCATGGGCCCCGTCGCTGAAATCGCGATATAGCACGTCGCCCGCGGCAGTCAATATTCATTGTTGTTTCAACCGATTTCGTCAAGAAAGCGTTCGATATGGTGCGATCGCTATGGCCATCGGCCATGCTGCCGGTCGACATGACGTATCCGCCTGACATTCCCCAACTGTACGAAGGCGAAGGCCACGGACCATGAAGTTCACACTCAAACACGCCCTCACAGTTATCATTCTGATTTTAAGCGTTGCTTCACCAGTGGCCGCAGGCCCGTTCGAGGATGCTGTAATGGCCTATAGCAGAGGCGATTATGCGACCGCCATGCAGCTTTTTCGTCCGCTGGCCGACCAAGGCAACGCCATCGCCCAGTTCAATCTCGGGGTCATGTACGAAAACAGCAAAGGCGTGCCTCAGGACTACGCTGAGGCAATGAAGTGGTATCTCCTCGCTGCGGACCAAGGCGGCGCCGGCGCCCAATTCAATCTTGGGGGCATGTACGCCAACGGCAAGGGTGTGCCGCGGGACTATGTACGCGCTTACATGTGGTTCAATTTGGCAGCCGCCCAGGGCATTCAAGGAGCGGAGAGAAATCGAGACGGAACCGCACTGCACATGACTCCAGAGCAGATAGCCGAAGCGCAGAAGCTGGCGCGCGAGTGGAAGGCGACCGCACAACCGCCTCGATAGCTTGCTTCACTGTCTACAAACTCTGCAAGTCTGCAAACGCTGCCCACGATCACCTATCGTGCAGGAGTTCCATAGCCCTAACGTGGCAGAATTCGAAGCCAACCATGGAAGCGTTCGGCACGCTCAGAATGCGGCTGCTGTGATCGATGCTCTCGCGGCGCATCTTTACGTATGGTGCAAGACGAGCGCGCCCGCGGAGCTTGCAGGCATCTCTGATGACTCTCAATACTGGGCGCACTTGGCTCAGGGCTCAGGGCTCAGGGCTCAGCAGATTTTCGATTGTTGCGTGACATTGCTAAGGCCCAAAAGCACGTTCGTCTCGATCGGGAGACGCCAGAAATAACAGCGGCAGCACAAGTCAAGGCTCGTTCGATAGGGTGGGGAGAAGGCCGGTTTGGCGAGGGCGCTGGGGTGGGCCGCCTCAAGTCGTCGTGACCACGGATCGCAGAGAGCTTCGTTATGTGGAGCAAATCGTGTCCCTGCGCTCGCTGTGCCTGAGGCTGAAATGACGCGTCGCAAGTTATGACTTGGACAATGCTTGTAGCGACCGAGAGGAACAGTGCGCAAGAAGTATTGTCGGATTTGCTGGAACACAAGATACTGGTGATCTGACTTGGCTTTTTTTGAACCAAGCGTTGTGAGAGAACGGCACCGCATTCATCGCTAAACCAATGGCCGCCAGCTCCGCCGACCTTCGCACGCCTATCTCTCCACCTAGATGACATCACGCTAATGCAGTAATCTCAATTCCGCGGTATACAAAAAAGGCCATCAGGTCAATAAATGGCAACATTGTTTATCGAAACGACATGGACGTTTGGCGCGCTTGTGATACTCGGACTGTCCGGTGCCTTCGCATTGACTGCGCTTCAAGAAAGCCGGCCATTTGCGCTTCTAATGGCGCCGATGTGCGGCCTATTGGTGCTTCCGCCCCTGAGCACTCTTTTTTACAGCACCGGAAAGCTTTCATTGAGCCAATCCGCTATCTTGGCAATGGTAGCCATGCTCGCGGCAACATTATTCACGGCCACTCGAATAAGGCGTGATTGGCAACAAATTCTGATCTGTCTTCCGATAATTTTAGTGGTCTGCGCCATCTCCGCGCTGATATCGACAGCCACCAACATTGCTGCGGCAACGCCGAGCATTCTTTTTATCGATGGTACCGATCATGCGAATTACGCAATTGTTGCTGACTGGCTTTTGAATCATAACGCGTTGCAGTTACCGCTAGAGAGCCCAACTCGTCCTTATGAAAGCTGGCCCGACGTCGGGTTGCGGCTAGATCCCCGTCTGTCAAGCTATATGACCTTGGCACTTGTCGCTTTACTGCGGGGAACTTCCGGGTTGTTCGCTTACGATCCCGCGTGCTCAATTGTCTTGGCCACGGCAATTATCGGAGTGACTGGCGTATTTGCTCGATCGCGACCCGCTCTGATTTTTTTGCTCGTCGTACTCTTTCTTTCAGTTTGGTTTGAGTATGGACGTTCCGGATTCTTTGGAAAGCTGACCGCTTACCCCAGCGCCCTTTTTCTGATTGGCGTCTTAGTAACCCAACGAGAATGGGATGCAAAAGTAACAAGCGCTCTGGGACTTCTCGTTGTCGGTGCAGCCACGATGCACCCAGCTTTTTCGACCGCACTATTTTTTGTCGTTATTGGCGGCATTTATATCAGCGCTCGACTTATCTTTGGGAAAACGAAATTACGCGGGCTTGACGAGAGCGCCTTCGGGTTCGCTGTATGTATTATGGTAGCATTCGCGAGCACTGGGATGTTTGGGCGGATATTTGCGATGCCCATCGGCCAAAGCTTCGATGAGACCTGGGGCTCGATTTTGCCGCGCCTATTCGAAATCCAAAACCCGACGCTCGACTACATTCCACTGACGTCGGTTTGGCTGAAAAAGGGCACGTTTATCGCCCTCGTCTTGCAGATTTTACTAACCGCGCTTGCGATCTTCCGCCGTGATGCGAGTGCAATTGCACTAATAGGAGGTCCGCCGCTCGTGGCCGTTTCTTTTCTTATGTTGGGTCAGAATTGGATTGTTTACCAGATGGCAGGGTGCATCGTACCATTTTCTGTTTGCGCGCTTGGCGGCTGGATGGGGGAAATTCAGATCGGCATGTATAAGCCATACTTGGCCGCTATCTTGATGCTAACATTTGGATTCATTGTAGTACGCATACCTCGCACATTCATACCGATCGACCGGTACGTCCTTCATCCCCCGGTAGCGAATCAGTTTAAGGCTTCCGACATCAAAGTGATTGCAGCCGCTGTTGGCCCTCATACAGTTGTCGTTGATATCGGCGATGACCGTCCAGCCCTGGCCGTCTTGGTAGAATTTGGGCGGCGTGCAATCGATGTTCAATGGAGTGCTGGCGCCTGGAAAGTTATTGTCGGTTATCGGCAATGGCGGCCCCCTGTTTACATTGCCAATCCCGAGTTTTGGCTTGGGCTTGCACGAAACAGCCCTGCCGAAGGACAAATAATCTTTGAGAACGATCAATTTCGTCTGGTCAAATTGAAATGACGAGCAGCCAGCTGCGGCGGCGTTCGATCTCAGGCTCGCCGGCGACGCCGTCAACGATTTCCGCAAGATTCAAGCCAGAGCAAAGTGTTACCCAGAGTGGAGATCCGCGGGCATTGGGAAGTACGCGGTCCGACTGCCACTCATGGCGAAGGCTTGCGGCGTTCGAAACGGCCGAAGTTGATGTAATGCTCGTAGCCGCTTTTGAACTGCCCTTTTTGCACGGCAGCTGCCACATCAGGGTTGGCCTCCAAGTAAAATTCCTCATCGAACTTGGGTCTGGCGGCGAGCCGCTTCTGCTTGAAACCAACGGTCCGATAATGCTCCTCTGCCGACTTGAACTGCCCGTTTTGCACGGCAGCACGAACATCCGGATATTGCGAGAGATACCATTCTGCATCGACAGGAGCGTTCGCGTGGAGCACCGAGCGGTCGAGTTGGTCGTCGAACCAGTCGGAAGCATAAACGGTCCAGGCCGCAGGCCATGCAGCCGACCATATCGCGCCCTCTCCAATACTGAAGGCACACGCGGCCGTCCCGGCGCATTGGGACAGGCGTATGTAGGTCTGGAATGCCAGCGTGAGGCAAACGATCCCGACGTACAGTCCGAAGAACAATTCTCTGCTATTTCTCATGACATGACACCGCGATTCGTAGCCAACCTCTCCGCGCAAAACAACTGGCAAGCAAAACTAGCCGTCCTGCAACATACCCTACCATCGGCTGCTGTTACCCAGCCAAGAGAACAAGCTGTTCTTTGCAGCCGTGCTTGGTCCACCGAAAATCCCATGGTCCATGGTCAATACGGAACAGCTTGGAGGTCTCGTTCCCTGTTCCGGACCATCGCCCAATGAGCGTTTCGCCAGACTCTGCAGATGAAGCCGCACTATCGGTCGTTTGTTGGTTTGGCTGAATCGACACCTTTGGCGCCGTCTTTTCTGCGGCTGGCGGCGGTGGCTGAAATCTGGCTTTAATCGACGTATTCTCGCAAGGCAGCAAGGGATCGAGAACTCCCCAAAGCGATATCCGCATTTTCCATCGCCGGTTGGTGTTCGATCGCTCCTCATTGACGCGGCCTCCTCCTCAACTGGCTGAGGCTCTTGTTGCGCGCGATCCTCGTAGCCTTTTTTGGGCCATTCAGACTTCAACCCGCATGAAAATCGAAAAGTTCACGGGCGACTTTCAATCACCGCGCCAAACTGCGAAAAGCCGATGACGCGAGTGAAGATGCGCTAAGAAATTAACTTCGGCCGCACGAGACGCAGTCGTATTGCCGAATCTCGCGCATCATATTGACGGGTTGAGATTTCGGCCGTCAGTCCCTCGACGAAATCCACCATTCGAGAGGCAACATCGCGCCAATCGAGCGGTTCGGCGCCTTCATCTATCGCTCCGCCAAGAGGCAAGGTCTCGACGGGCTTCCCTGCAAGAATTCGACCCACTGCAACCATGAGCGAATGCAGATCGTCAAATGGCACAATTCGGCCATTTGGTTTACAATGGCGAGCAAGTTCGGACAGCAAGGTGGACCGGCGCGCCACCAAATCGAGACCGTACGATAGACCCTTTACGATTGGAAAACCGAATCCCTCATAAAAGGATGGATAGATCAACATTTTCGCGCCGGCAAAAAGCTGATCAATCTCCGGCTGAGAAATTGCCCCACTCGCGAAATACTTCACGTTCGCGTCGGTGGCGCCAGAGGGGCCAATCACAGCGAAACGCTCGTACGGAAATGCATCCGCGAGAAACTCTATAGCTTGTACGATTCCCTTGTGATCGTGGTTGTTTCCCACGAGCAAAATGTATCCCGTGTCTACGCCTGCGTGAACCTTGTCGCTTCTGTAATCGTTGTAGTGGAAGCTAAGATACGTGACTGCCTCGCGAACTCCTGCAGTGACCGGAAAACGACAATTAAATCGATCGCGGGTAAAGCCTGAAATATACGTTATACCATCGAGGTATTTGGCCGCGAAAGACCAAAGATCTTCCACTTCAGCACGAACTATCATGACATCCCATGCAATCGTATCAAGCATATTAACCGCCACGAGCAGCGCACGGTGGTGCAAATCAATAAGATCTTGAAAGGTCCATGGCTGCGATAACCTTATTGCAACCGTGTACAAGCCTTCTGGAAGGTCCCAAACTATATTGAACTGACGATAGCGTTCCTGCAGCTTATGAAAAGAAGATGCAGCCTCCGAAGTTAAAACGGTGACCGACCAACCGGTATTCAAGAGGGAAAGACCGTTCAGCAATCCTAAAATGCATTCGGTCGTGCCATTGAAGCCGGCTTGCATTCCGCGGCAATCCAAAAGGAGCCGCTGCCGTTCGTCCGGCATCGAGGACACGGCGAGAGCCAGCAATGCCTCTCGCTGATGACAGGGAAGATTACCGAATTGCACTCCTGCTCTTGCGAAATCAGGATAATGCTCCTGCAGGAGTGCTCGCTCTTCAAAGTTCGGCACGGGATACGCCAGGCACGACCTTGGATTTTCAATAATTGCATGATTTACGATTGCAACGCGATAGCCCCTGCGGCGGCTCCACGTCATCAGCTGATGTAACGCAGCTGCCACCGTAGAAAATCGCCGGTCGATGGCTGGGAAATTGGCAACAAGTTGACCGCGAATTAAAACGCACGCAGCCACAAACTCGGGGGCTAATTGCAGTGGGGGAAGGTGCCGGAGGATGTTGTGGCTGTAGCCTGGAAGCAATTTCGCCGTTGCCGCAGAGGGCAACGGCAAGATGCCGCCGCCATCCGGGTGCGCGAATCGCGGAAGCGAAAATCCGATCATTGGATCAACGTCGAAAGCAGAAGCTAGGCGACCAACAACATCCGAACCAGCAATGCCGCCAATCAACAGCAGAAGGTCTCGCCGTTCGAAACGCGCGGATTCGATAGCATCCGCAAGTGCCGCAACCGGCATCCCGGTCGCACAAATTCGAACTCCTAATTCCTCAAGGCCATCAACCGAGATTACATTAGGATCGACAACGCAAGTAATCAGTTGCGCCTGCTTGCACAGGCGATATTGTCGCACTAACGCGCCGGGCGTGGCTTCCGCCCCGCCAGTCAGATCAGCAAAGACGTCGAAATTTCCATCGCGGATAACAACCGTCTCGGCGGGAGAGTCGAACATTATTGACCCGAAAAATTATTAAAGTTTGGGACGGCCAAGCACCGTGCTCAGCTCGGCATAGACGTGATCTGAAGAGGTCAGCTGAGAGATCAGATCAAGCTCCATTTCAACCCGGTTTATCGCCGACACGTCTCTCAGCACGGCGATCACTTTCGTAGCAAAATCATACCAATTTGTTGCAATATAACAAAGCGGCCTTAACGCCGGATCTATGCCATCGGTGCCATGTGGCCACGCCACAACCGGTCGAAGATTCGCAAATGCCGCAAGAGTCTCGATCGCAATATCCCTCCCTGCGATGGCCGGATTTATCACTACTTTCGCCTGCGCGTAGAAACCAACCAAATCGTGGACTTCACCCACCCGTTTGATATTAGGATCCACGCTTTTAATTTTCCCACAAATAGCACCTGTCACAAGAAGCTCTGCATCTGGTACCGAACGCTTCACAATGGGCCAGGCAAACCGCAGGAAGTCAGTAGCTCCTTTGACATGCGCTGGAATATCCGAGGCGGCCAGCAGAATTACGTTCCTAACTGGAACTAAAATAGTTGGTCGAATATCGCAGGACATGCCGGCGCTTATAACAGCTATGCCTGGGGCTAAGGCGCACAATATGGATTTTTCGTCGGCATGCGCTGCGATAATAACGTCTGCCCGAGCTAACAAGCGCCCCGCCTGTTCGCGCGTGATCGACGGGCCATCCGGCGCTCCCAACTTCACGGCATTCTCCGATATTGAGAAAACATCACAAGTTCGAACCAATTTGCGAACGCCACGCGGCAGCATAGCTAGCGCTCTGGTCAGAAAAACATGGTCCACCAAAATGGCTGCGGGATCCAATGCCTCTGTTAACGCGAGCAACACAGCCACCAACCCATCATGGGCGAAGGCGCGCTCCATGTTCGATAGGTTGTCATTATAATATTCAGCCTCGAATAGCTGAGGAGCAGCGACCACTTTACCGTCCAGTTTCGCGAGCGCCGAACCGCCTTCCGAAAGCCGATAGAGCACGTTGCCATCGCGCGATATAATCACCAAATTCGGACACGTTTCCGTAAGACCTTTTATTGCATCTTCGCGGAGCTCTTCACCGGCTACCGGCGAAACCAACAAAACAATGTCCCACCCCGTTGCAGCAGCCCAGGAGAGAATTCGATGATGAACGTATGCCTTATCAGCGCAGGGCGGCCAAGGAAGGATGTGAGTTACGCAGATGAGCTTTCGGTTTCCAGGGTTAGACTCGATTGCCTCAGCACCGTCTGCCTTTCCGCTAAGTTCAGAGATCGACCACGTCGCTCCGCCCTCGCTCGCACCCGTATGTTTGTTCCATTGCGACATGCGTCGAAAAACGCCGGACGTCGCCACAGGTTTAGCAGCCCACGTTCTATGTACATAAGCTCTTAGGCGTGAAATAGGCTGAGACGTCAATGTCGATGTCCACCATATGACCTTGACACCTCGTCGCACCAAATGAGTAAACCGCGGAAACAATGCAGCTAATCGACGAACGGGCTCAGTTAGCCTCCAACTCGTACTAGTTGTGACGGCGCGAAGCTCGTTGCGAAGTGCGTCCGCGCCCAACTCCAATTGCGCGGCCCGGCTTCGTTCTGCGATCAATTCAGTCTGAAAATCCACCAACTGCCTGCGAACTATTGGTATCTCGTCATCAGGCTGGCCTACCGTGCCTTGGGAAAAACAACAATCTTTTGCCCCTATTGTGTTAGGCATATGCACGCAATCATAATTTGTTGGACACCGTAACGGCCCCTATGCCGAGCGTATCAATCAATAATCTATGGACACGCCCTTTATCGCAAGGGAAAATTCTTTACCCAAGCAGACTAGGCCGTATTCATTTATCCAGCCTCAACGCGGAGAATGCGGTCGACATCGTCATTGTACCGAAAACGGGCTCAATTCCATATATTTGTTTAGTGAACATGACAGCTCTGTCTTGCCCGCCAGGCCAACGCCGCCTAACGTCAACCTACGCAACAACCGTTTCGCAATGGTCAACAGAAACCGGCTTTCTCAGGTCTCCCGCTGAGTGCAGTGGTTCATCCACGCCGACATCTCCGACCGCGACCAGACTTTCGCGTTGCTGTGTCGGGCACGACCGATGTTTCCCTTCATCGAGCGCATCTTTGCTGATGTCGATTACCGGGTTTGAAGAGGGCGCTCATCATCACAGGTACGAGAACATTGAAGTTGGAAACCGTAAACCGATGCCGTCGGCTTCGAGATCTTGCCAAAGTATTGCATTGCGGAACGCACCTTCGCGTGGACCAACCGTTGCCGTCATAACGCAAAGGACCTCGAGCACCACGCAAAAACTATCGTCGCAATCGTCCCCTTGCCATAATCCGCATCATGCTCAGGCCACTCGTGGCAAATGCCTCGTCATGAATCCACATTCTCCGGATCGTCACCAATGAATCAGCCCTTTGTGTCAATTATTACTCCTTCATACAATCAAGGAAAGTTCATTCGGGCGACTATCGAAAGCGTCCTGACTCAGGACTATCCAAATATTGAATACATCATCATGGATGGCGGATCGACAGACGAATCCGCCTCCATCGCGCGGCAATACTCCAATCGACTCACTTTTATCTCCGAGCCAGACCGCGGCCAGGCACATGCAATCAATAAGGGCTTTCGAATGGCTCGAGGTGAAATTGTCGCCTGGTTGAACTCAGACGATACCCTTCTTCCTGGGGCTGTGACTCACGCGGTACGAGCATTCAAACAAACACCATCTCTTGGTGCCGTTTATGGCGAGGGTTACCTCATTGATTACCACGGTAACGTGAAATCACGTTTTCCAGCAACAGAGCCTTTCGATCTTTGGAAACTTATCTATGTGTCGGACTACATCCTGCAGCAGACGGTTTATTTTCGCCGCGCCGTTTTCGATAACGTGGGCTTTTTGAATGAGGACCTCCACTGGGGTATGGATTGGGACATCCTGATGCGAATTGGGAAGCGGTATTGGATAGAGTACATTCCGAAGTACATGGGCTGCCTTCGTGAGTATGCCGAAGCCAAAACATTTTCCGGTGGCCATCGACGATTTCGCGAACTTGCCGCTATCATGCGTGCGCACGGTCACATGCGTTATCCTCCGGGATATTTTTCCTATGGTCTCCATACTTACCAGGAGATAATTTGCCGGTATGTTCCAATATCACTGCTGCGACGCGCGATCAGTAGCGCCGCATTGCGATTCTACTCAAACAAAGTGTTTCATTGCCAAGGAATGTATCGCGACGGGTGGGCTGGTCGGCGTGCGAAATATATGTTCCCCGCCGGTCGTGGCAGAATCCGCATATCAGGAATTGTGCCCGATATCGAAGCGCTGAAAGGGCAAACCATCGAAATTTACTGCAATGGTTCTATTGTCGAACGCCGAGAATTAGCATTCGGCGAGTTCCAGATCGAATTCGACTGGAACGGAAACGACTCACAGCCGATATATATTGAAATTATCGCCATTAAGACATTTGTCCCTTCGAGATTTGGACATGGATCAGACAAGCGGAAGCTCAGCTATATGTTACGAAACATTGAGTGGTCAGACGGTGTGCACCCAACCCGCGCGGCAACCATTGGACCAAGCTGGAAACCTCCAAAACCCGAGGTGCCTGGTCGCACAAAATGAACGTTGGGGCAGATACATCACGGCAGCAGCACAATGACAGAGACGGTCCTGCTGACGGCACAGGGCCATGCGGTGGCGGATGCGATACGCACGATCGGCGTGACGGAAGTGAACTGCGTGACGAACTGCTCAACGGGGAGATCTTCTACTCGCTCAACGCACTGTGATGCGCCGACAGGGCTGGAGAAGCCTTAGGGAGCAAATCCATGCTTGCCTCATATGGCCTATAACTTTGCCAAGCGGCTCAAAACCTTCGTGGCTTCACGCTCTATGAGCAAACCTGCAAGGTCTGGACGAGGCAGCCAAAAATGGTTCGGACTAAATCCCCTTCACGACACCGCGGGTCTGAACAACCAATCAAATCGTTTGTATTCAGCGGCACCAATTCGATATGAAACATCTTCCCAGCTTGACGAACTCTGGAATGCTTTAGATAAATACGCGAGTAAAATCGACAAGGAAACTACGTGATCTCTCATAGGGCTCAAAATCGCGCGGATGGGGCTCCGGAATCTGTGCGCGAGGCAGCGCCCCTAGTTTCCATTGTGACCCCTTCGTTGAATCAAGGCCGTTTCTTGCGCCGGACGATTGAAAGCGTTCTAACTCAAAATTATCAAAATATAGAATATACGGTAATAGACGGGGGCTCTACTGATGAATCCATCGACATATTGAAGTCGTACCAAGACCGTATCGCTTGGATTTCTGAGCCAGACCTCGGCCAGGCGAATGCAATTAACAAGGGGTTTTATCGGTCTAAAGGTAGCATTCTATCCTATCTGAACTCTGATGACACCTTATGCGCGAATGCGGTCTCCGAGGTGGTTAAACATTTCGTTCGAAGCCCTGAGACTGATCTTTTGTATGGAAAGGGCAACTACATTGACATCAACGATTCAGTTACTGGCACTTATCCAACTGCAGACTACACTCCTGGCCGGCTAATGGTTGATTGTTGTATATGTCAACCGGCAGCCTTTTGGAGTGAGCGCATCGCAAAGCGCGTGGGGCCATTTGATGAGGACCTTAATTTCGTAATGGATTACGATTATTGGCTAAGAATTGAAAAACTCGGGGGCAACATAGAGTACATCCCAGTACCTTTAGGTAATACTCGCATATATCCCGAAACAAAAACCATGTCGAACCGCGCGCAAATATTTAGCGAAATTTTCCAAACAACTCGTAAACATGGAGGTTATGTCGGCAGTAATTTTGTCCAATGGTATTGGCACTACCGTCTCTGGGAACAACCGGGCCCTATTGAAAAAATTATTCGCGCTTATCCGTCCGTCACGCGCCGTCTCATCGAGGCAGATGTCCGACGTCTCGCTACAAAGCGCGGTACCTGGATTGGCTTAGCGTTATACGAACTATCTTCGTTTTGGCGAAAGGCATCCTCGCGCTAACCTGGACACCTTTAGACTGAGATTGCTCTAATGATCGGCGCGCGGATCAGCATTAAACTGAGATTGCGAGTTATAGGAGAACTGCCGACCGCCAAGGCGAAGATAAAGAAAAATCCGAAAGGTGAACGTTCGTCATTGCGCAGCACATACCTCCGCGACAAAACGCGGCACAGAATATAAATAAATGAGTGCGCGGCCGACTGTTCCTTTTCGCCTTTTAATCTCTCTCCCTCGGCAACAACGTCCACCCGCGCCTTCTGACACGTTTCCATCTAATTGAACGTGGCCTTATAACTATTGCGTGGTTGCCCGGTTCATTCCTATCAAGAGGCCGATGAACCCGACGACCGTTACCGCGCTGGTGGTAGCGGCCACGATCTCGACCCGCTCGCCCCAATTGGCGTGCAGACCGACGTTGTCGGTGGGAAGCGCCTCGGTCAGCTCGGCGGAATACGCGGTGTGTCCGGGTGGTGTCCTAATTTGACCTTTGATACCTTGAACCGACATTCCCCAACTGTACGTAGGCGAAAGTCACAAACTATGAAGTTCAGACTAAAACACGCCCTCGCAGCCATCATTCTGATGTTAAGTCCTGTTTCACCAGCTGCCGCAGGCCCGTTCGAGGATGCTGTAATGGCTTATGGCAGAGGCGACTATGCGACCGCCATGCAGCTTTTTCGTCCGTTGGCCGAACAGGGCAACGCCATCGCGCAGTTCAATCTTGGGGTCATGTACCACGACGGCAAGGGCGTGCCTCAGGACTACACTGAGGCGATGAAGTGGTATCGCCTCGCTGCGGACCAAGGCGGCGCCGGCGCCCAGTACAATCTCGCGCTCATGTACAAAGACGGCGAGAGTGTGCCGCGGGACTACGTCCACGCCTACATGTGGTTCAGTTTGTCGGCCACGCACGGCTACCAAGAGGCGGTAAAAGGTCGAGACTTTTTCGCACAGACATTGACCCCCGCGCAGTTAGCCGAAGCGCAGAAACTGGCGCGCGAGTGGAAGGCGACCATGCAACCGCCTCGATAGCTCGCTGCACCGTCCGCAATGTCTGCAAGTCTGCAAGCACTGCCCGCGATTACCTATCGTGCACCGCCTGCGTGGGGCAATGTTTGGTCGCCGAGAGCTGAGAATTCGTTCCCCGCCGCAAGGTCAGGCAGGTGAGCAATTATGGCGAGTGGCACCCTGAGAGGGCTCTTTTCGTCCGAAACAGAGCGACGAGGAGCGGCTGAAGTTATTGCAATCGATTCTTGGCCTGACTCTAGGCGCCGGTTTAACTTTCCTAGGAATGCGCTAAACTATTTGCACGGGAGCGACGCCTAATCAAAGAAGGGCGCCTTGGTCCTAAACCAATGGGGAAGATCATCAAAAAGACTTTGCCAAAGAATGTCCGATCCGAATTGAAGAGCGGTGTTGCAGATTTCATTTCCCCGAGTGCGTTCCGGTACCCGGAAAAGATTGATAAGTCAGGCTGGATCGAGCACATCCCCTTCGCCTTCTGGCTGATGGAACATGCCTGTCCGAGGCTTCTCGTCGAATTGGGCGTGCATTACGGTGTGTCATACTTGGCGTTCTGCCAATCGGTCCAACAAAACGGCTTGGGGACGAAATGCTTCGGTGTGGATACCTGGAAGGGTGATGACCACGCAGGATTCTACAACGATGATGTCTATGAAGCTCTGATCGCCTATCATGATGCTCGTTATTCTGACTTTTCCCGCTTGGTTCGCTCGACCTTCTCTGAGGCGATCCACTATTTCGAAGATCGCACCGTTGATCTGCTGCATATCGATGGCCGGCATGGTTATGAGGACGTCCAGCGCGATTTCGAGTCCTGGCGCCCGAAATTGTCCTCACGGGCCGTGGTGCTTTTTCACGACACCAACGTCCGTGAGAACGACTTTGGCGTATTTCGCTTTTGGAAGGAGTTGATCAAGCACCATACCGAGAACTTTGAATTTTACCATGGCAACGGCCTGGGCGTTCTGGGATTCGGTGATGACCTGCCTGGACCTGTCCGCGCCTTCTTTGCGAGCGGTCGCGACGAAGAGAGTGCTGTCTCCATTCGTGCCGCCTATTGCAGGTTGGGAAGGGGCCTGACCGACGCGTTTACCGTGCAACAGAACGGCGAAGAGCTATCAGCCCTGCGTGACGCTTTGGCCGAGGCAAAAGATTATGCTCGAAATCTGGAAACCGAGATTGCCGAGCGGGACAGACGATTAACGGACGCGCAGGAAAAGGCCGACGCGCAGGAAAGGGCCGAGCAACAACTGGCTGAGGCTACCGCTTACGCTCGCCATTTGGAGACCCACCTTGGGCAAGCCTCATCCTCCCTTGTTGAAGCAGCGAGCTATGCCCGCAATCTAGAAAGTGAGTTGGCTCGCCGGGCATTCGAGCGTCAATCCGCAAATGATAAACTTGATGCAATCCTTAATTCCAACAGTTGGCAAATATCCAATCCATTTCGGGAGCTCGCGCTGCGAAACACCGTGGTACGAAAGATCCTGAATCGGACCGCGCGGTTGGCACTATGGATTCTATTGCGTCCGAGACGCAGAGTCGTCCAGCAGAATTCAGTTCCGCTGCCTACTGCGCCAGAACCAAAACCGTGGTCCAAGCGAGCAATTGATCGCATTTCTCACACTGAGCAAAACGGAAATCTCAAAGAGAAGGCCGCGTTGAACGAGCGTGCGCGAGCCGAACTCGGTAATTTCCTCGCCTCAGCCGCTCGGCTTGTATTTCCTGTGACTGAAGTCCCCTCCATCTCTGTTATCATCGTCGTTCATAATCAGGCTCACCTCACACTGAGATGCTTGCGAGCCCTGATGGACCAAAATGGCCCGTCGTTTGAAGTTGTGCTGGTGGACAATGCATCCAAGGATGATACGGGCAAGCTGCTTTCGCGGCTCGAAAATGTTCGCGTGCTGAGCAATACGACAAATGTCGGCTTTCTTCTGGGCTGCAATCAAGCTGCCGCCGCTGCGCGTGGCCGAGCGCTTCTGCTGCTCAATAGCGATGCTTTCATGCGCCCTGGCGCTCTAAGTTCAGCTCTAGCTATGCTAGATTTGGCGCCGCAAATCGGAGCTGTCGGAGGGCGACTAATACTGCCTTCCGGACGCCTGCAAGAGGCAGGGTGCATCGTTTGGGCGGACGGCAGCACGCTGGGCTACGCACGCGGGTTGCCGCCGGAGGCCGGCGAAGCGATGTTTCGTCGCGATGTGGATTACTGCTCCGGGGCGTTCCTTATGACACCCACGAACTTATGGCAGACTCTCGGTGGCTTCGACGCTGCCTTTTCGCCTGCCTATTATGAGGACGTCGATTATTGTATGCGGCTGCGAAAAATCGGCTATCGCGTAGTATACGATCCCACGGTCATCGTGGACCATTTTGAGTTTGGGAGCGCCGTCGAAAAGGACAGTCCCAGCGCGGCGATGCTTCGAAACCGTAAGCTGTTCCGCAGTCGTCACGCCGAAACGCTGCACGTTCATCACATGCGCGCCTCGCCGAAAAATGTGCTGGCTGCTCGTGTGCGCTCGGCGCCGAGCAGCCGACGACTCCTCATAATCGACAATGAGGTTCCGCTTACGGCGTTAGGGTCTGGGTATCCCCGGGCCAGCAAAATAATCACCGAGGCTGTCACCCTAGGCTGGGCCGTGACTTTTTTTCCCATGCACCAATTGGACGTGGACTGGCAGTCCACGCGAGCTGAAATTCCGTGGGAGGTTGAGGTGGTAACCGGTCGGGGAGAGTCCGGTCTGGCCGATTTTCTCGAAGAAAGGCATGATTACTATAATGCTATACTGATTAGCCGTCCTGCTAACATGTCGATCTTACTTAAGGTCTTGGACGACAAGCCACACCTGATCGATCGCACTCGCCTCATCTACGACGCCGAAGCACTCTTCGCCAACCGCGACATCGCGAAGGCCGCCGCGGAAGGCCCCCCGCTCCCAGAGTCGGACGCCGAAGCGCTGGTTGCCGCTGAGGTAGCGCTGGCAGAAGGTGCGGATGCCATAACATGCGTAACGGAGGCGGAGGCTAATGCTTTTCGCGTTCGCCAGAGCGCCTCGGTCCATGTGCTTAGCCATTCAATCGACGCCTGTGCTGCGACGCCCGGGTTTGCGGCGCGCACGGGCTTTTTGTTCGTGGGCCGTCTGTTAGAACGTGATACACCAAATTGGCAAGGTTTGCTGTGGTTCGTCCGTAAGTGCTGGCCGCTGATTCACTCAACTCTACCGAACACTACTCTTTCAGTCGCGGGCCACTTGCATCCCGAGCATGCTGAATTAGAAGCCGCGGGCGTGCAATTGTTAGGCCCGATTACGGATCTAAAGCCAGTTTATGACGCAGCGCGTGTCTTCATTGCCCCTATACAATATGCAGCCGGCATACCAATCAAGATTCTTGAGGCCACGGCCGCTGGTTTGCCTACCGCTGGGACCCTGCTCATGGCACGCCAGCTCATGTGGTCGCCCAATATTGAAATTATTGCGTCAGACGACGTGGCTGCGCTTGCTGCAAGCGCCTCGAACTTGCACGAAAACGCTACGGCTTGGGAAGCAATTCGTTCAGCAGCCCGAAGGAGGGTAGAGTGCGACCACGGCACAGCAGCATTCCGTCATTGCCTTCGCGGTCTGTTGGATGCAAAGGCCGATCTCGACTAAAACCAAACGCTACTGAGGGCATTGCGGATAACCCCAACCCGAATGTCCGTTCCTGACCCTTAACGGACATGCCGACCACGCTAACGAATGTCTGATAAGATAGCTATTTAGAATTCGATAAATTTCTGCGGGCTCGCGCCTCACCAATAATTCAAGTAATGGCTTATCAAGGGTAAGCGCCCTTGGATTGCCATCGAGCGCCCGAATCCGCCGAAGTCAGCAGCAAGGTGGTACATCCGAACAAACCCCTGCGACGGCCGTAGAAGCCAACGACGAACTCACCACGCGCGACACGTTAGTAACGAGGAACCCGACGCGTGGATAAAGCTCGGCCGGCTGCCTTGGCCACTACGCGGCGCGGTAACCTCCAGCTCTGCACCTGATAACTGAAATTGGCGTAGTCCCAGACCTCGATGGGAGGGTGACCGACAGGGCGCTTGAGCAGATATCCTGAACAGTTCGGGGTTATCTCAGCACCAGGGTCCATATGGGCCATACTCAGCGTTATTATTGCAAAAGCATGTTTCGCGCCCTATTAGACAAAAAATACCTTTCTTGTAGAATTGCCTGAACCAGACCAGTAAAGATCAGTAAAGGTCAATGAATGTGCGAGAGCGGAAACTGCAATTGAACTGGCCAATTTAAGGGCACAAGCCCTGACCGAACGAATCTTGCCATAGGACAAGCTCCGAGCGGAGCCTATCCAATATCAAGCTCAATAATTATACAGCAGGCCAAAAGCTTACAGCATCAGATAGCGAGCTTAAGTGCAGCCCAACGACCCACACGATCTCACTTCTTTGGAAGCCAAGCTAAAGGCGACCCAAAAAGAACTGGCTGAGTCGATTTTGCAACGCGATTTGGCGATTCGGCTGTTGAGACGTCAAACTCTGGCCAACGCGCAACTTCAGCGACAAATCATGCTCTCGTGGCGCCTGAGCATCGGGAATCTGTTGTGGGATATCTATCATATCCTTTATCACCGTCTCCGAGACGCTACACCGGAACCGCTAAAGCAACTCATCAAGCGGCATTTCCTTGGCATTAGATCGTAGCGAAGCGAGTATATGCCAGAAAAACTGTTCGCCCGTATCCTCGAAGGCACTGCCGAGGACTACCTAATTCTCGAAGCGAGTGGCCTTTTCGATTTAGATGCATACCGCGCCGCCGCCGGCATCGGTACGCAAGAGGACCCGATTAAACACTATCTGCGTGAAGGGTGGACTGCTGGGCTGGAGCCCAATTCCGCGTTCGAAGGTCGTTGGCTTTACCCATTCTTTCAAAGCGCAGGACTTAATGCTCCACCCGCACTGACATTTGTCACTTTACGAGCCGCGAATTGGCCAGTCTTCGAAAACCGCGCGGCAGCCAAGCGTGTCGCTGCTGTCATCCGCGCTAGTGGTCTCTTTGACGCGAATTACTACGCAAGTTGCGTCCCCAATATCGACGGTTTTGATCCGGCTTTACACTATATTATTGTCGGCGAACAAATGGGATTCGCCCCGTCGGCGGACTTTGACCCGACTTACTATGCCGACCGTTATCCGGATCGCCGGCAAAAACCAGTTTGCCTACTCTACCACTATGTCACGCGTGGCCAGCGCGATGGGCGCCGGCCGATCAGCGTAGCGGCCGAACTCAATTTCGATCGTACGCATCTAAATCCCCGCCGCGAGACAGTGTTGCTTGTGACCCATCAAGCGTCCCGAACGGGCGCGCCAATTCTCGGCTATAATATCGCAAAGAGACTCTCTCAAAAATACAACGTCGTCACACTCGTCCTTCTACCCGGCGAATTATTGCCCGATTTCGAGGCTGACTCGGCCGCAGTCGTCGGACCGGTCACTACGGAGGCCCAGTGGGTCAAATCAGACGGAGTCAATCCTGTCGAAGCGGAATACATCGTCAAACGACTGATGGCAACTTATTCCATCTCATTTGCGATCGCGAATAGTATTGACACACGGACGATGTTGCCACCGCTGATTTCTTCATTTGTACCCATTGTCACGCTCGTGCACGAATTTGCCGCCGATCTGAAGCGCTATGGTCGTCCGGATGGCGAAATGGGTCGCGCCCTCGAATGGACGACGCAGATTGTCTTCTCTTCCAAATTCGCCGCCGAATCTGTGCGCAAGGAATATCCGCATCTCGACGAGCGCCCGGTCCATATCTTACCGCAAGGCCGATCGGAGTTGCCGTTACGCGGAAATTCTACGACGCAGCAGCAGCAGGCGGACGCGCTGCGAATAGCGATGCGTCCGTCAGGTACCGAGCGAGATATCGTCGTTCTGGGATGCGGAACAGTGTTCGCGCGCAAGGGAGTTGATCTTTTTTTCGAGTGCGCCGCGTGCGTCGCCGCAATGAAAACCAAACGGCCTGTGCGGTTCATCTGGATCGGCCGGCGTCGGCCAGAATCCGTCGACGAAAATTACTTTGTTAATCTGAAAGACCGGATCAAACTGGCAGGGATCGCAGATCGGGCGATCATTCTCGATGAGGTGACCGATCTCGAACCGGCCTACGCTTCGGCTGATATTTTGTTCGTAAGCTCCCGCCTCGATCCGCTTCCAAATATCGCCATTGACAGCGCCCTACGCGGATTGCCGATCGTGTGCTTTGAAGATACCGGCGGCGTTCCCGAGCTTCTTAAGTCCAGCGACGCGACCGCGCTCGGCGTTGTTCCTCATCTCGATGTCAATGCTGCCGCCACTGTCATTGCAAGACTCGCCGATGACGATGCGCTACGCCAACAACTCGGGAGTGCAACGCAACAACTTGGCCGGCGCACTTTCGACATGGATCGCTACGTGGAACATCTCGACAGTCTTGGCCATGAGGCGGCCCGAATCATGCGCCAGCGGATCGAAGACTTCGAGACCATACGCGCCGATCCTTCGTTTGATATGTTGCACTTCCTTGACTACGAATCTCCTATTTCATCACGTGACGATGCCATTCGCCTGTTTTTGACCAAGTCCGGTGCCCTAAGCACCAGCAAGCAGCCGACGGCAAATTTTTATTTTAGACGGCCTTGTCCCGGATTTCATCCGCAGATCTATGTCCACGAAAACATCGATCGATTTGACCCGATCGTCGTAAACCCTTTGGCCCATTACATTCGCACAGAAAAACCGGATGGGCCCTGGCGTCATGACGTCATTACACCTTTACCGTCCGAGCCATCCTCTCAAGTAACTCATTTTCGAACCGCGGTTCATGTGCATTTTTTCTATCCGGAGCTTTATGCCGATCTAATCAGCAAAATCGATATAAACAACACTCATTGCGATCTTCTGCTTAGCACCAGCAGCGACAAAAATGCACGACTGTTGCGTCGAGCCACGGCCAGCTACAATCGCGGCGACGTTATCATAAAAGTCGTTCCCAACCGTGGGCGGGACATCGGTGCGATGCTAACTGCCTTCTCCAACGAAATCAGGTCGTATGACGTCGTCGGTCACGTGCACAGCAAGCGCAGCGTCCACTTGCCTGATCCCACTATGGGCGAACGATGGCGTGAATTCTTGTGGCAGAATTTATTGGGTGGCTATTATGCAATGATGGATACGATACTTAATCACTTCGCCAAAGATAAAAGCGTTGGTCTCATCTTTGCCGATGACCCGCATTTGTCCGATTGGGACCTCAATCGAGGAATTTCGGAGAATCTGGCGCGAAAAATCGGAATCGAAGTGCCGCTTCCGCCATTTTTTGACTTCCCGATCGGCACAATGTTCTGGGCCCGCAGCCGCGCCCTCGAACCACTTCTTGAACTGGGGCTCAACTGGAACGATTATCCCACTGAACCCGCGCCCTTGGACGCCACGATTCTTCATGCCATCGAGCGGCTGCTTCCGTCAGTTGCGCGCCACGCCGGTTACCGCTACGCGACTACGCACATTCCGGGCGTGACTTGGTAGGGCTGGAGTCGAACCGCCTGCTGGCTCAACACCAAAGCAAAGTAAACAATATCAGCGCTTTTGCTCCGATCGTGCTTTTTTTGCTAATGAGAACGTCATGCGAATACAGGGACGCTCCTGTTTGGTCCTGGGAGGCGGCGGATTTCTCGGCACCAATCTTTGCCGTCGCCTTGCCGCCGCCGGAAATCGTGTTCGCGCCTTTGGCCATCGGCGCATGTTTCCGGACGCGTTGACGGGTGTCGAATGGCAACAAGGTGATTTGGCCGACGGAGCGGCGTTGACGAAAGCCATTGAATCCTTTGAAATCGTTTTCCACTTCGTTCACTCCACGACCCCTTACTCCGCCAATCTCGATATGATCGAGGACGCGCGCCGGAATGTACTTCCTTCCATTGCTCTACTGGATATGAGCCACCGGCTCGGGGTTAAGCGCATCGTATTTTTGTCGTCTGGCGGAACGATTTATGGACGTCCGCAGCAAATTCCCACAGACGAAACCGCACCGACCGAGCCTATTACCGCCATGGCGATCAGCAAACTTGCCATTGAAAAATATCTCGCCCTTTACGAGTACCTGCATGGCCTAGAGTATCGCATACTTCGCGTGGCGAATCCTTTCGGTCCCTATCAATTGCCAATCAAGAGGCAGGGCGTCATCGCCGAATTAATTTCGCGCGCGATCGCCAATGAAGCCATCGATGTATGGGGCGATGGCTCCGTCATTCGCGATTTTATTTATGTCGATGACGTGGTTGACGCCATGGAAGCTGCCGCGCTTGATGCGAGCAAGGAACGCATCTTCAATATCGGAAGCGGAACTGGGCGGAGCATTCGCGAAATCATTACTACGATCGAAAAGCAAACCAATTCGAAGTTCAATATTCGGTGGAAAAACAGCCGATCCGTCGATATCCCGGTCTCAATTCTATCCATAGATCGGGCGCGGAAGGAGCTTAAATGGACGCCCCGAACGTCTTTCGAATTGGGTATAGAAAAAACGATTTCCTGGTGGAAAAATAGCGCGTCTGAAATTAAACAGATTCTGCATAATCAGATTCAGTCAAGCGGCATCCCGCCCTTGCCCCACTAGGAGTTCGAGATAGTGGCAATCAACATCCGACCAACGGCGATTCCGGACGTTAAACTGATTGTGCCGGCCAAAATCGTTGACCCGCGAGGTTTCTTTTCGGAGATCTATAAGCGCAATGAATTTGAGGCTGCCGGGCTTAAGTTGGACTTCGTTCAAGAAAATCATTCGATGTCCGTGCAGCAAGGTACGATCCGAGGTCTCCATTTCCAAACCCATCCATTCGCTCAGGACAAGTTGGTGCGTGTGGTTCGAGGCCGGATATTTGACGTAGCGCTGGATATTCGCAGGTCATCGCCGACATTCGGGCAATTTGTGACCGCCGAGTTATCCGCGGAAAATTGGCACCAGATGCTTATTCCCATCGGTTTTGCGCACGGATTCTGCACCCTTGAACCCGCCACCGAGGTTGTCTACAAAGCCACCAACTATTATTCCCGCGAAAACGACTGCGGGCTTTTGTGGGACGATCCCGATATCGGGATCGACTGGCCAGTTGTTAAGGATGCGACCCTCTTATCGGACAAAGACAAAGTGCAGCCAAGATTACGTGATCTCCCTGTTGTATTCGATTAATCATTTTAAGATTCGGGGGGCACATGCGCATTATTGTGACTGGTGGCGCCGGATTTATCGGATCGAGCCTTTGCAGGCATCTCGTGCTCGACAAGGGCTGGACGGTCCTGAACATCGACAAACTGACTTACGCCGCAAACCTCAAGTCGCTTGAAACGATTGAACGGCATATCGGCTACAAGTTTGTGCGCGCCGATATCTGCGATCGTGCCACACTCGACTCTCAATTTTCCGAATTTGCGCCGGACGCTGTGATGCATCTCGCGGCGGAAAGCCACGTCGATCGTTCAATTTCCGGATCGGACGAATTCATCCGCACCAACGTGCTCGGCACTCATACACTATTGGAGACGGCCCGCGCCTATTGGTCAAAACTGCCAGCTACGGCGAAAGACCGGTTTCGGTTTCTTCATGTCTCCACTGACGAAGTGTACGGGTCGCTCGGACCAACAGGCTTTTTCGTCGAACAGACGCCCTACGACCCGCGCTCTCCCTATTCGGCGAGCAAGGCGGCAAGCGACCATCTCGTAAGCGCATGGCACGAGACCTATGGCTTGCCAACTCTCATCTCGAATTGTTCGAATAATTACGGCCCGTATCACTTCCCGGAAAAGCTCATCCCCCTCATCGTTTTGAACGCTTTAGAGGGCAAGCCACTGCCGGTTTATGGCGACGGACAAAATATCCGCGATTGGCTTTACGTGGAGGATCACGTCCGAGCGCTCGTGCTAGTGCTTACGAAAGGACGCCTGGGCGAAAAATACAATGTCGGCGGACGGAGCGAACGGACAAATCTCCAGGTCGTTCATACCATTTGTGACATTCTCGACGAGATCGTACCCATCAAAAACTCGCGACGCGAACTCGTTTCTTTTGTTTCCGATCGGCCCGGCCACGACCGCCGCTACGCTATCGATCCTAGCAAGATTGAGAACGAGCTTGGCTGGCGGGCAATGGAATCATTTGAGTCGGGCCTGAGGAAGACCGTCCGCTGGTATCTTGACAATCCCCTATGGTGGCAACCATTGCGCCAAAATGTTTATGGCGGCGAGCGCCTCGGGCTCGTCAATGCCTGAAGGGGTCAAAAGAATTTTCGTTGTCGGCGCGAACGGGCAAGTGGCACAGGCCGTTGCCCGCACCTACGCCGCGCGAGGCGATTGCGTCATTTGTGCCGGACGTGAGTCGGCCGACGTGACCGATCGATCCGCGGTTACGTCCGCGATCACCAACTTTCAACCCGATCTCGTTGTGAACGCAGCCGCCTATACGGCAGTCGATCGGGCCGAAGACGAGGCCGAGCAGGCATTTTTGGTCAATCGCGACGGTTCCGCCAATGTTGCTTCCGCTGCGCGAACGGCGGGCGCACCCCTCATTCACATTTCCACCGATTATGTTTTCGATGGTCTCAAGACTTCGCCCTATATGGAGACGGACCAAACCAATCCCGCTTCCATCTACGGCGCCTCTAAGCTTGCGGGAGAATCGGCGGTAGCAGCGGCCACCGATTGCCATGTCATACTGCGCACGAGCTGGGTCTGCAGCCCGTACGGAAATAATTTTGTTAAGACGATGCTGCGCCTAGCTGGTCAGCGTGATGAAATTTCCGTGGTCGACGACCAGTGGGGGGCGCCTACGTTCGCTGCCGATCTGGCAGTTGCAATTTGCGCCGTTGGGGAAAAGCTATTGGCTACCCATTCCTACGCCGGACTAACTGGGATTTATCACGTAACTTGTGCCGGCGAAACAACATGGTGCCGGTTTGCACGCGCAATCATGTCCCGTTCCGCGGAAAAATGCGGCCCGGCATGTCGCGTGCGGCCCATTGCGACTAGCGAATATCCAACACGGGCCAAACGACCGGCGAATTCGCGCCTTAATTGCTCAAAGTTGGCTCAGGTATTTGGTATCCGTCTCCCACCATGGGAGAAGTCGCTGGACATCTGCCTTGACCAATTGATTAACACATCACAACGAGTTTCGACATGAAGGGTATCATCTTAGCTGGCGGAAGCGGCACCCGTCTTTATCCGATCACCTTTGCGGTCTCGAAGCAGTTACTGCCGGTCTATGACAAGCCGATGATTTATTATCCGCTGTCGACCCTCCTTATCGCCGGTATTCGCGAAGTCCTGGTTATCACCACGCCGCAGGACCAGCCGCTATTTAAAGCCCTGCTGCGCGACGGGCGGCAATTCGGAATGTCGATCAGCTATGCCGCGCAGCCGCGGCCAGAAGGCTTGGCGCAGGCCTTTATCATTGGGCGCGACTTCGTCGGAAACGATAGCTGCGCCTTGATCCTTGGCGACAATATTTTCTACGGCCATGGACTAACCGAATTGCTCGCACGTGCTATACAGCGCAAATCCGGCGCGACGGTATTCGCGTACGAGGTTGCCGATCCGGAACGCTATGGCATCGTCGCGTTCGATGCCGCCGGCAAAGCGACCTCAATCGAGGAAAAGCCAAAAAAACCGTTGTCAAACTGGGCGGTCACCGGACTTTATTTCTATGACAACGACGTCCTTCGCTATGCCAGCGAGGTGAAACCCTCGCACCGCGGCGAGCTTGAGATCACTGACGTCAACCGGCGCTATCTCAATGCCGGCAAAATGCATGTGGAACATATGGGCCGCGGCTATGCCTGGCTCGATACCGGCACCACCGACTCGCTGCTCGAAGCCTCCGAGTTCGTCGCCACGCTCGAGCGCCGCCAAGGATTAAAAATCTGCTGTCCTGAAGAAATCGCGTTGCGGCTCGGCCATATCACGCCAAGTGAGCTGGGGCCGTGGCTCGCCGAACTCGGCAAGAGCGCTTATGCAGATTACGTCCTCCGGGTGGCGTTGAGTTTATAGCCGGCCAGGGGCGCAGAGAGCCGCGTTATTTGTTGGCGGACGTCCCTGCCGGCCGTGGCGGATTGTTCGGATCGGCGAGTGCGGATTGGATTTCGGCGACGAACGGACGCCATTTCACGGCGATCGCATGAATGTCCGCGAGTAACTTCTGCTTCTTCGCTTCCGGCAAATCGCTACCGGGGCGCGCCATGCGATCGAGTTCGTCCTCCATCCGCGTCCAGAACTGCGAACCGCCAATCTTGATGCTCTTGACGTTGTTTACGGCGTTTTCGATCGAATGTTCGACCTTCGACGCAACCAGGACGCCAGAGGTTACGAAAGCCGCGACGACGCAGCACACCACGATGCCGGCTTTCAAAGCAAACTGACTGAGATCGCCGCCCGGCCTGATCGTTGCAACACGGCGAGTAGGCGCCGACCGATCTTCGATCTCCAGCATGTCGAGTTCGCCCGCCTCTTCCAGATCCGCCACAAAGGCTTTCTTCTTCGCATCAAGCGCAGCCAGGGCGGCATTGATATCGTCGGCCTTGGCAAAAAGGCCGAGTTGTGGAATTCCGGCGGTAACCTTGCCGCTTTTTCGGCGGATAACGACGTCAAGTTCATCCAATCGACTCATCCGGGTGGGTCCTTCTCGGGTTGCTGTATATCCCAATATATGCACGCTTGCTACCAGCAGGAAATCCGAGAGGCACAAACCTCAACGGTCGGTTCTCGGAGCCCTATTATCCCGGCTGGCACGCGCGGGTGAGTGGCATGCCGCCTGCGGTCTATAAGATATTTGGGCATATTCGCGGTACCCTTGTCCCGGCCGGGCAGGTACTGGTGGAGTTCGAATGCTGGCCCTTATCATTCGGAATCGGCGCCGGGGTGGCTGCCCTTGGCATCTTTCTGGCGACAATCCTCGCCGTCATCGCCTTTCGCCGGCGCCAGCCCCGCACGATGGCCGCGCAGGTGATGGCCACGGTGCCCTGACGGCCTCCCGTCAGCGGGGGTCGCTCCGCAGGCGAGGCCGGAACCTGTCGCGCAGGCGGCCGCCTGGCGCGCGCGCTTTGGGCCGTCCGACATACCGCTTTGACTTGTCGAAGAAAGGTCAAGGTGCTACTCGTCCGGCGCTTGCACGGTCGGAAACCCTTCGTTGCATGCTGGGACACTTCGACTCAAGTCACTCCCCGCCGCTGACATTCTGGGCGAAATCTGGTCGGTGACACATTTTTTTTGGAGAACGCATGCCGTTCAGTGACCTCGAAGGCAAGCTTGTCATCGTCACGGGCGGAACATCGGGGATCGGGCTGGCACTGGCTCGCGCACTTCATGCGCAGAGAGCGCGGGTGATCGCCCTGGCCCATCAGCAGGCCGGGATCGACCGGGTTCTATCGGAATTTGGAGGCCCGAACGATCGATTTGACGCCTATACATGTGATATTGCGGCGCCCGACGAGGTCTCCGCGACGTGCAATGCCATCGTCTCCGCCCATGGGGTTCCGGACATCCTCGTCAACAATGCTGGCTATGCGACCTACCGAACCTTCGAGCAGGAAGACGCCAACGAGCTCGAACGGCTGATTAGCGTCAACTTCGCCGGGGCGATCCGGGTGACGCATGCGCTCCTCAACGGCATGATCGCGCGCAAAGGCGGCACCATCATCAATGTCGCATCGATCGCCGGCGCGCTGACCATAACGCCCAACGCACTCTATTGTGGTGCAAAGCACGGCATGATGGCGTGGTCGAAGTGCCTCGCGATCGAAACGAAGCGATTCAACATCCACGTGGGCGTGGTGTGCCCCGGGCGTGTCGAAACCAACTTTTTTGATCACGAGACATTCAGGCGACGCGCGCATCGCAAGGAGACAGAGCTGACCGTGTCGATGGAGACTGTCATTGACGCGATCCTCGACACGATCGTGCATCGGCGAAAAGTGCGCTTCGTTCCAAGGCATCTCGGGCTGCTGGCTTGGGCGGCCAATGCAGGTGGGCCGCTCGTCCAGCTTGCACTCGATCGGTTATTACTTGCCAGAATTGAAGATATATACCAAGCAAAGAAGCCAGAATGACGGAGCACACGCAGTCGGTTACCTGCTCAATCAATGACCTTCCTGCCCAGTTCTACTGCAGGAAGGATCAAGCGACCTATTACCTTGAGCCCACGTCTGACATTATCTTTCAGGCGACGATGCCTGCTGTCTCGCAGATGAACGAATACGCCGACGACGAGTATTCTGCGGGCGTATATAAGGAATATGCGGCGGCCCGTGAACTTAAGATCGCAACCGCCTTGCCTCGCCTGGCCGTCATCAAGCAGTTGGCCAAGGGCAACAGGCTGCTCGATGTCGGTTGTGCCACCGGTTTTTTTCTCGAAGCGGCGATCGAGCAGGGTTTTGATGCCCACGGGGTCGAGTTCTCCGCCGTCGCGATTGCACAGGCGCGCGCCGACATCCGCGCCCGCATCACGCGCGGCGATGTCAATGCGCTCCTTCAGCAACAGCCGAACGAGTTCGATGTCGTCAGCGCATTCGACATTGTCGAGCACGTTCAGGACCCCAAGAAATTCCTACGGGAAATTTTCGATATTCTCGCACCCGGCGGCGCTCTGGCGCTGAGCACACCGGATACCGGCCATTTCCTGCGCTATCTCATGGGTTCGAGATGGCCGATGTTGCAGCCGATGCAGCACACCTTCTTGTTTTCGAAGCGTAGCATGGCCGAACTACTCGAACGCTGCGGGTTCGTCAACATCCAGGTCAGGGCCACTTACAAGGTGCTGACGATCGACTATCTCGGCGACCAAATGGCGGCGACGAACCCGCAGGTCCATCGCCTGTACCGGTCGCTTCGCTGGGTATTGCCGAAGCCGCTGCGGGACAAGCCGTTGGGCGTGAACATCGGCGAGATGATTGCCTTCGCCCAAAAGCCGGATGCAAAAAAAAAGGCATGAGATCCAGGTCATGAGCAGGCCGCTAAGACTTATTCCGCAGTTCGCGCAATCGATTGAATTCTCGTGCCCTTTGTGCGGCAGCGATCACGCGGCCTATATTTTCGGCACCGATCGATTCAGAATCTTCCGCTGCGCCGGATGCGCCCTCACCTTCAGCCGCCCACCTGCACGTGCGACCGCGCTCGGGGCGCCGCAACCGAGTTCATCGCGCACGTTCACGCGTGATGTGCGCCAGCAGAGCGGTTTTCTTGCTGCGTTTGATGCCGCTTCGATCGAGGGTGCCATCCTTGTATTGGCAGACGACCAGGACAATCTGGTAAACGCGGTAAAACGCCGCGGCATGAAGATTGAGCACCTGGTCGGCCGCGACGACCTTGAGACCCGCGAGTGGGACGGGCCCTTCGCCGCTGCGATCGTCACGGACGAGTTGATGCGGGTCGCAAATCCGCTCGATGTCCTGTCCGAAATCCACCGCCGCCTTCGTCCGGGGGCTTCGCTGTTGCTGAGCGTCCCGCTGCTCGACGCACAGCAGGCGCGCATAATGGGTCGCAACTGGCATGAATGGCAGGCTTCGAATCGCTGGTACTTCACGCGCGAGACTTTGCATCTCCTTCTGCTGTCCGCGGGCTTTGAATGCGTCCAGTTCAAGCAGGAGCGACGAACCTATTCGTTGAATAATCTGTCGGATCGTCTGCACGTCGTCTCCGACTTGGCCATTTGGATGCATGGCGTGAAGGCCCTCCGGCGCATCGCGCCAGGAAAGCTGCGTGATCGAGAGTTTCCGCTCCCGTCCGGCACCGCCGTCGTCACCGCCACCGCTGTTCAAAAACGCCAGGACTGTATCGTCTCTATCATCGTGCCGGTGTTCAACGAGCGCGCAACGCTGCAGACGATGATGGACACACTGCTCGCCAAACCATTGGAGGGCGCGCGGAAGGAAATCATCGTCGTTGAAAGCAACTCGACCGACGGGAGCCGTGAGCTGGTGCAAGGCTACGCACACCACCCCGACGTCAAGATCCTGCTGCAGCAGGCACCTCGCGGCAAGGGCTACGCCGTTCGCGAAGGCATAGCCGCCGCGACCGGCGACATTCTGATGATCCAGGATGCGGATCTCGAATACGACATCGACGATTATGACGGCCTTCTCGCGCCGCTCATGTCCTGGCAGTCCATGTTCGTGCTCGGATCGCGGCACCAGGGCGGATGGAAGATGCGGAAATTCAACGACACGCCGCTTACCGCAGCGATCTTCAATCTCGGCCATGGGTTCTTTCGCTCGATCATCAACACTCTTTTGAACACGCGGATGACCGACCCCTTTACGATGTACAAGCTGTTCCGGCGAGACGCTATTTACAATCTCGAGCTGGTCTGCAACCGGTTTGACTTCGATATCGAGCTCGTCATGAAACTGATACGGAAGGGCTACATTCCACTCGAACTGCCGGTCAACTACGCGGCCCGCTCTTTTGCGGAAGGCAAGAAGGTGAGTTTCACGCGGGACGGGATGGCGTGGCTGTGGACGATCCTCAAACTGCGCTTCTGCTCTCTTGAGCCTGAGCGCAGATGATAGACGACAACGGTGCCGAGACGCGTCCCTGGCAGCGACGAGTGCCTGTGCGCTCGCTGTCGTTGATTTGCAGCATCCTTCTGCTGGCGTTAGGCGCAGCCGTCATGTTTCGCCGGGTAGATTGGCGAGACGTCACAACCGTGTGGTTGCGTCTCGATGTCAGATGGCTGATCGCAGCGCTGGTAGTGTATTGGCTCCAATACCCCTTAAACTCGATCAGGCTGCACCGCGTCATCCGAGCGGTTTTCACGTGGCCCAATTCGAGCCTGCCAAATCTGAGATTGATTTTCAGGGTCACGTGCGGCGCAGGGTTCATCGCCGCGGCGGCCCCAGTGGGCCTCGTCGGCGATCTCGCGAAGATCGCGGCCCTGCGCCTGTTTGGCAGAATGTCGATGCTCGACGCGACGCGCGTCACGCTTTTCGATCGTATCATTGGAACCCAGTGGCTCAGCGTGCTTGGGCTCGCGACGCTTCCGGCGCAACGCTGGATGGGCGTCAAAGAGCATGTCATCGCGACCCAGGCTTTAGTATTCAGCGGCCTAGTCGTGTGCGTCGTGGTCTTCGTATTCATACCGCGCATTATCCGTCTTATCCCGATCTCGCTGGTGACTGACTTCGCGCAGCTCTTTACGGGATACGGTGCGGTGCTGAGGCCCCTACCGACGATCATTCAATTTTTGATCGCGTGCGCCAATGTACTGACAGCGTGGAGCACCCTGTATTTGATCTTCCAGGCCGCCGGATTGAGCCCCAATCCGTGGGTCGTTGCCAGTTTTGTCCCCCTTCTCCAACTTATGAACAGCGTACCCTTTCTGTATATGGGCTGGGGCGGGCGCGAGATTGCGATGGCCGCAACGTTAGGCACGATCGGCGGAATAACCATGAGCGAAACTCTCGCCGTCTCGACCGCCTGGGGAATTGCCTTGATCGTTGCCGGAGCGTTTAACGGTCTCTTCCTGTTAGGAAATTGGACGTCTGCGCCCGACCCGCGAGCCGTCTCGAACGGCAATTGGATGCTCGGCCGCGACCCGCCGACATGACCTCATCGCTCCGCAACACTAATTTGGGATGGGCTGTCGGACATTGATGTGAGATCGGCGACGCGTCGACGGTCCTGCTGAGAAACCAGCAGGATGGAATCTTTTCAGAAAACCCATCGTTACAAGGTCCAGATTAATCAGTAAGCCGCGCCCGAACTGTCAATTGATATCGGAGCCCCCAAATGACTCAGAGCATGAAGCCGGCGGCCTTTCCGTCCTCATAAAACATCTTCACGGTTTCGAGCGAATAGTCGTCCATGTCCTTCCCGACCAACGACAGCTTTTTGATGATGTCGTTGGTTACGGTGATGACGTGGCAGCCGATATCGTCGGCCTGGAATACGTTGAGCAGTTCGCGCGGGCTCGCCCAAATCAGCGCGGTGTTGGGTGCGGCTTTCAGTAT
>Ga0209048_10000869_pt1 | contig 32227 bp, 31 predicted proteins | sample FrelakmetCRP12CR_FD_187146 | JGI IMG/M metagenome (GOLD analysis project Ga0209048, IMG submission 187146) | Freshwater lake sediment microbial communities from the University of Notre Dame, USA, for methane emissions studies - CRP12 CR (SPAdes)... | ecosystem: Environmental > Aquatic >...
GGCAGCTCGTTGCGGGCCTGTTCACGCAGGCCCTGGTGGTCTCGGGCGTGGCCTTCGCGCTCGGGGCCTTGGTCGCCTTTCTGCTGTCCCTCGCGATCCCGCCGCAGGTTCCGCTCCAACTGACGCTGTCGCGTGCGCTGTTCGTAGCGGGGGGCGTGCTGCTCATGGCCCTGGTCGGCGGCGCGATCTCGTTGCGTCGCATCATGAAGGTCGATCCTGCGTCGGTCATCGGCGCCGGGGTCTAGGAATCCGGGTTGACGAGAGCGAAGGAGCCACTGGTGTCTGCCCTCGAGATGAGCGACATCCGCAAGGTGTACGAGCAGGGCGACGCCGAGATCGTCGCGCTCGACCACGCCACCATCACCGTCGGCGACGACGAGATCGTCGCGCTCGTGGGTCCGTCGGGTTCGGGCAAGACGACGCTGCTCTCCATCGCCGGCGGGCTCCTCGCCCCGACCTCGGGCTCGGTGACCGTGGGCGAGCACGACATCACGGGATACAGCGCGAAGGAACTCACCCGGTTCCGACGCGACGAGGTCGGCTTCGTGTTCCAGGCCGTGAACCTCGTGCCGTTCCTCACCGCACGGGAGAACATCATGGTCGCGGCCGAGTTGGCCGGGCGCGGGCGCGATTCCACGACGAAGGACCGCGCCAACCGCCTCCTCGAGGAGCTCGGGCTCGCGGCTCGGGGGTCGAACCTCCCGGCGCAGCTCTCGGGCGGCGAACGTCAGCGCGTCGCCATCGGTCGTGCCTTGATGAACGAACCGAAGCTCATCCTGGTCGACGAACCCACGAGCGCGCTCGACACCAAGCTCGGTGAGCAGGTGATGCGACTCATCGTGGACGAGGTGAAGCGTCGCAAGACGGCAGCAGTGGTGGTGACCCACGACACCCGCATGACGCACTACTGCGACCGGGTGCTCGAGATCACCGACGGGCGGCTGCGCGCCGCCTGAACCTGTCTCGGTTACGTGAGGTCGGGGCGGTACGACGCGATGTCGTCGTGCTCGATGAGCTCGAGCACGTTTCCCTCGGGATCCGCGACGAAGGCGATGTGGAGCGGCCCGAGGTCGACGGTAGGCCCGTCCGACACTGCGGACGCGCCGAGGCGGATGAGGCGCTCCATCAGGGAGGCGAGGTCGGCGACGTAGAAGGAGAGGTACGCCAGACCCTGTCGTTGCGTCAGGTGGGCGCGGCGCTCGGCGGGCGCCGGGGGCTCCTCGGGACCGAGGAGCTTGATCCGTTCTCCCCACGGGGTCTGGAGCCACGCCATGACGAAGCCGTCGGGTCCCATACCCGTAGGGGCCGAGACCATGGTCGGGATCGGCATCCGCATCTGCTCGGTGCAGCCGACGCCGTCGACGTAGAACTCGACCATCCGGTCGAGGTCGGCGACACAGATCCCGACCTCCAGCGGTGCCCGCATCTCGGTGCCCGGCATCTCAGCGCTCGACCAGGTCCGCGAGCGTGTCGGGGACGCGCAGCTCCTCCGGGATGCGCTCGACGCCGATGTGGCGATCGACCCAGGCGTGGAAGTGCTGGATGCGTCGCTCCTGGTAGTTGAGCGGCACGCCGCCGTGAGCCGCGGCTTCGATGGAGCGCTGGATCGGCGCCATGTTGCGCTCGTCCTCTTCCATGACCGTTGTGAAGCCGGCGAGGAGCGCGTCCCACCCGGCCGGGCGCTCCCCGTCACCCCAGTCGCACGCGAGCCACACCAGCTCGATGCGGGTGGTGCGGATGTCGATCGGCCAGAACACGAGCAACGGGAAGCCGACCACGTCGATCGGTGTGATGAGGTTCGGGAACAGCCCGTAGGCGGTGTTGGTGGTACGGAAGATCTCGCCCATCTCCGGCGACGTCGGGAGGCCGAGCGAGATCCCGCCCTGCGCGATCACTGCGTCGCGCAGCTTCGTCACCATGCGGGTGTGCCCGTTCGCCAGGAGCCCCATCGTCGACGCCTTGTGGTCGAGCAGCTGGTTGACGGTCTTGGGGTGGATCGTGCGCAGGTGGTACACCTCGAGGAACGCCTCGGCGGTGACCTTCCAGTTACACGCCACGATCGACTCGGTGCGGCCGATGCAACGCCACGGTTGGCGTACGAGCTCGGGGAGCTGCTCGGGGATCGGGGCGAGCCACTCGAGCAGCGGGACCGCATCGGCGTCGCGGTTCACGAAGACGAAGTCGCCCCATGCTTCGCAGCGGACGGGCACGAGGCCGCGGTCCTCGCGGCAGAGCCCGACGAAGTCGCGCTCGTCGGGCACCTGCACGAGGTTCCCGGCGAGGTCGTACGTCCACGAGTGGTACTGGCACGTGAGCAGTCGCGCGTTCCCGGCCTCCTCGCGCACGACCGGCGCGCCGCGGTGTCGACAGGAGTTGAAGAACGCGCGGATCTCGCCGTCGTCGCCCCGCACGACGAGCAGCGGGGCACCCACGATGTCGATGAGCCGGTAGTCGCCCGGCTCGGGGAGTTCCGAGGCATGCACCGCGAACAGCCAGGCTCGCGACCAGAGGTGGTCGCGCTCGAGCTCGTAGAAGCGCTCATCGGTGTAGCGCGTGAGCGGGAGGTCGCTGAGCGCCGGGAACCCGGGCGGCGGCGCGGTGCGCGTCGCTTCGTAGGCCATCTCGGCCTCGAGGCGCTCGACGAGAGCGGAGTCCATGTGGGTCTCCTCAGCGCATGTAGGGGAGCGGGAGCATCAGCTGGAGCGTCTCTTCGAGCACCACGTCGCTGAGCGTCTCGTACCACCCGGGAAAGTCGGGGTGCCCGGCTGCGGCCGTGAGCGTGGTGCGTACCGAATTGGCGTCCTCGACCTGCCAGAGGTCGACCACCGTGTCGAGGCGCCCGATGAGGTTGGACCACGCACCGACGAGCTTCCAGCCCCGCGCCTCCATCTCGGGCACCATCTCGGCCATGACCGCGTTGAAGCGGGCGATCTGGCCGGGGCGGATCTTCAGGGTGACGTGGAGGTACGGCGACTTCGCACTGGGCACCCCGGGAGCATACTGACCAGTCAATTAACGGACCAGCGCCCCTCAGCCCAGCACGGCCGGATTGCCGGTGACCCATGAGGTCTCGAGGTCTCGGTGGGTGATGCGCCACCCGGCCGGGGTGCGGGTGACCTGGTCGCGATACCGGCCGCCGAGGGTGAAGGTCGATCCACCCTCGACGCCTCGGCGCACATGCTGGGCCTGGACCTCGCACTGGGCGGTGGCGGTGTCGCCGTCCAGGGTCACGAGGTGGTTGCCCACCAGGTGTTGGGTCGCGTTGCAGGGATCGAGGACCCTGCTGCACCGGGCGATGATCGCCTCGAGCCCGATCTCGTCGATCCCGGCAAGGCATGCGGTCGCGTCGGCCACGAAGACGTCGTGCAGCGCGTCGTAGTCGCGTGCGTCGACCGCCTGGCAGTACCGCACGGCCAGCCCGATGATCTCGCGTTCGTCGAGGAGTCGCCGGACCGTCGCGTCGATCGAGTCGCTCATGTGCCCGCGAGGCGCTCGACGACCGGCGCGAACGCCTCGAGCACGTCGACCCCGACCGTGACGTAGGCGATGCCGAACCGCTCCCGCCGTTCGATGAGCGTCTCGGCGATCTGCTCGGTCGAGCCGACGAGGGTGTGGGGGTGCTGAGCGAGGTCTTCGGGCGTGAGCCCGAACATCGGGGCCATCCCTTCGAGGACGGAGTCGCGGTCGTCGCTCACCATCGTGAGGTACGAGGCGATCTCGAGCTCGACGTCGTCGAACCGATCGCCGGCTCCCTCGCGAACCCACGCCAACTTCTCGTCGGTACGGTCGGCGGTGCCGGAGGTGAAGCCCTCGGGTCCGATCCGGCCCGAGCGGTTGTCGAAGTTCAGGCTCACGATGTCGGCGAGCGCGCCGGCCATCCGCAGCACCCGGGGTGAGCCGCCGCCGAGCATGATGCGGGGCGCGTGCGCGAGCGCGGGCACCGCGGTGAAGCCGTGTGCGTTCACGTGCGCTCCGGCGACATCGATTGCGCCCCCGGCGAAGCACGCGCGCATCAAGGCGGTCGTCTCGGCGAGTCGATCAACGCGCGTCGGTGCAGGATCGAAGGCGATGCCCATCGCGTCATACTCGGCCTCGAGCCACCCTGCACCGAATCCGACCTCGAGGCGGTCACCGGCGAACCAGGCGATGGTCGCGAGCTCCTTGGCCAGCACGACCGGCTGGTGATAGTCGATGCAGAGCACTCGGGCCCCGATCGTGATCTCGGTCGTTGCCTCGACCGCGACCGCCATCGCCGGGATCGCCGCGACGACCTGGACCGGATGGTTGGTCGGATCGAGCGCGGGACCGGGGCCGATGTAGTGGTCGGCGAGGTGCAAGGCCGAGTACCCGAGTGTCTCGGCCCGACGCGCCAGCGTGCGCCAGGCGTCGGGCGACTCCGGTGCGTACGCCTGCACCCCGAAACGGAACGGACGTGCCGTCATCGTCTGCTCCCGTCGATCGCGTTCATGAAGCGGCCGGTGAGGTCGGGCGGCCCCAGGTAGTAGGGCGTGAGCCGACGGGTGCGGAAGCGCCAGCCGTCGGCGTCGCGCACGTACTCGTCGTCGTAGGCGGCGAGGAGCATCCCGGGTTCGCCACCCGCGTACTGCAGGTGCTCCTGGAGGTACCAGCGTCCGGTGCCGCGGTCTCCGGTGCCCCCGTCCCCGCTGATCGTCGCGAAGCCGTTGAGGACCGTCTGGACGACCGCGTCGAAACTGCGCATCGCCTCGACCCAGGAGGCGACGACCGCGTCGCGTCCCTCGACCGCGCCACCGCCGAGGTCCCAGGTGCCGTCGGGCGTCCAGGTCGCGCCCCACCCCTCGGCGTCACGTCGACAGACCGCGTCGGCCGAGCGGTGTACGAGCTCACGGATGGCGTCTAGATCGGTCATGGCATCGTTCATGTCGTGGCCTCCCTCGACCGGATGCGGACGCTACTAGCGTGACTCCCGTGGGGGATTCGGACCGAGGGTCGGGCTTGGGGTCGAGCAGGCGCCTCGAGGGCAAGGTCGCCTTCGTCACCGGGGGAGCGAGCGGGATCGGCGAAGCGACCGTTCGTCGCTTCGTGGCCGAGGGCGCCGTGTGTGTCGTCGCGGATCTGCAGGCCGAGCTGGGCGAGGTCCTCGTCCGGGATCTCGGTGACGCGGTCCACTTCACCATCGCTGACGTGACGCTCGAGTCCGACGTCGCGGCCGCGGTCGACCTCGCCGTCTCGGAGTTCGGACGTCTCGACGTGGTCTTCAACAACGCCGGCATCGTCGGGGCCATCGGCCCGATCGCCGAGACATCGGTCGAAGCGTGGGATGCCACCATCGCAGTGCTGCTGCGGGGCGTCTTCCTCGGGATGAAGCACGGCGCACGGGTGATGATCCCGCAGCGTTCGGGGGTGATCCTGAGCATGTCGAGCACCGCGGGACTGGTCGGCGGGCTCGGTCCGCACGCGTACACGGCCGCGAAGCACGCGGTGATCGGCCTCACCCGCTCGGCTGCATCCGAGTTGGGACAGCACGGCATCCGCGTGAACGCCATCGCCGCGGGCAACATCGCGACCCCGATGACCGCGGCGGCGATCCACGGCGATCCCGATGCTGTCGACGCCGCGCACGACTTCATCGAATCGGTCTCGCCCATCGGACGTGGGGGTGTCCCCGGCGACATCGCCGCAGCCGCGGTGTTCCTCGCAAGCGACGACGCCGCGTACGTATCGGGCCACTGTCTCGTCGCCGACGCCGGGCAGACCAGCGGCGGCGGACCCGGCATGTTCTCGATGGGTGAAGCCGACATGATGCGCGAAGCCGGCCGCAGGGGAGTCTGAGGTGCACACGACCCGCTCGTTCTGTCGCATCTGCCACGCTGCGTGCCCGATCGACGTCGACGTCGACGCGGGACGCGTCGTCGCCGTACGCGGCGTTGCCGAGGATCCGCTCTTCGAGGGGTACACCTGCATCAAGGGGCGCCAGCTTCCCGACCAGATCCATCACCCGGACCGCCTCGACGGCTCCTTCCGCCGCGCGTCCGACGGCCACTTCGAAGCGATCCCCTCAACGACCGCGCTCGACGACATCGCCGCCCGAGTGTCGGCCACGATCGAACGGTACGGCCCGCGCTCGGTTGCGGTGTACACCGGCACCGGCGCCTACCAGAGCTCGTGCGGCGCGGGGACCGCGCGTGGTTGGCTCAAGGGTTTCGGGTCGAAGTCGTTCTACACGTCCTTGACCATCGACCAGCCGTCGAAGGCGACCGCGCCGTTCCGCGTCGGCATGTGGGAAGCCGGGTTCCACGACTTCCGGGACGCTGACGTGCTGATGGCGATCGGGTACAACCCGATGGTCTCGAGCTACGGACCATCGGGAGGGCTCCAGGGCACGAACCCGTTCACCGAGATGCGGCGCGCCAAGGACCGCGGGATGCGCCTGGTCGTCATCGACCCGCGTCGCACCGAGCTCGCCGGTTTCGCCGACGTGTTCCTCCAGGTGCGACCCGGCGAGGACCCCACCCTCCTCGCCGGCATCATCAACGTTGTGCTCCGCGAGCACCTGCACGACGCCGAGTTCTGCGACCAGTGGGTCGGGGACCTGGAGGCGCTCACCGACGCGGTGGCGCCCTTCACCCTCGAGGCCGTGGCCCAACGGTGTCAGGTCGACGCCGACGACATCGTGGAGGCGGCACGCGTGTTCGCCACCGGGACCCGGGGAACGGCCGGCACCGGCACGGGTCCGAGCATGGCGCCGCACTCGAGCCTCACCGAGCACCTCACGCTCGTGCTGAACATCGTGTGCGGCCGGGTCAACCGGGAGGGCGACCGGATCGGGGCGGGCTGGTTCCTGTACCCCGAGACCCCCAAGCGGGCCCAGGTCGCACCCCCGCGCGACGTGCGCACCGGCCCGCATCACCGGGTGCGCGGGCTGCGCGGCTACCGGGGCGAGATGGTCACCAGCGCCCTCGCGGAGGAGATCCTCGAACCGGGTGAGGACCGGGTGCGGGCGTTGATCGTCAACGGCGGGAACCCGGCCGTCGCGTGGCCGGATCAGGAGCTCACCATGCGGGCCCTCCGGGACCTCGACTTGCTGGTGGTCATCGACCATCGCATGACGCCGACCGCGGAGGTGGCCGACTACGTGATCGCGCCGCGCCTGTCGCTCGAGCGCGCCGATGTGCCGCACCTCATGGACATGTGGTTCTCGGCGCCGTACACGAACTACACCGACGCCGTGGTCGAGCCCACCGGTGACGTGCTCGCCGAGTGGGAGGTGTTTGCCGGGCTCGCGCGCCGGATGGGGACACCGCTCCCGCTTCCCGGGGGCGACCTCGCCGCGCTCACGGATCCCGACGACGACGAGGTGATCGATCTCGTGTTCGCGAACACGCGCATGTCGGTCGGGGAGATGCGCGAGGCGCGGGGCGTGGTGCACGAGGACCGGGCGATGGTCGTGCAGCCCGCCGATCCCGGCTGCGACGCCCGGTTCGGACTCGCGCCGACGGAGGTCATCGAGGAGCTCGCGGAGGTCGTCGCCGAGTCGACGAGTGCCGAAGTCCTCGCGCCCGGCCGGCTCGCCGACTACCCGTTCCGGCTTGTCTCCCGCCGGCTGAAGGCCGTGATCAACTCGCTCGGCACCGAGCTCCCGGTGCTGCGCTCGAAGGGCACGACGAACCTCGCGTACATGCACCCCGACGATCTCGACGAGATCGGTGTCGCGCCCGACGATCTCGTCGAGATCACCTCACCGCACGGGATGATCGTCGCGGTGACCGCGGCAGCACCCGACGTCAAGCGCGGCGTCGTGTCGATGGCGCACTCGTGGGGCGACGGGTCGCTCGACGATTCGAAGGTGCGCGACATCGGTGTGCCGACGAACCGGCTGGTGACGACGGGCGACGGCTACGACGCCATCACGGGGATGGCGGTGCAGAGTGCCATCCCAGTGGCGGTCGCGAAGCGGGAGCCGGCTCCGGTCTGAGCCGACCCCCGCTCGCGGGTCGAGCTACTCGGTGTCGGGGATCCAGCTGCCGTGGAACCCGGTCGGGATGCGGCGCGGCACGTGCACCTCGGCGACCGGGTCGACCGCCATGTCGGAGGCGTCGAGCACGACCAGGTAGCTGGTGTCCGTCGTCGCGTCGTGCACGTAGGTCATCACCCAGCCGTCGTCGGGGTTGCTGGCGCCTGCAGCCGCGACGAACACCGGCTCGCCCGGGCTGTGCCCCTTCGGGAACCGGTGAGCGGTCTTGGCCCCGGTGGCGAGCTCGTACTTGAGGAGCTCACCCTGGCCGTCGCCCAAGGACGACGCCGACACCACGTACCCGTAGCGTGCGTCGATGCCGACGTCGCGTGGTGCGAGCCGCGGGAACTCACACGCCTGGTCGTCGAGCCGCCGCTCGGACACCGCCCCGGTCGCGAGGTCGAAGCGCCACTCGTGGAGCATCGGCATCATCTCCGGTGCGACCTCGCCACCGATCGCGATCGCGCTGTTGTCGCGCCACAGTTCGGCGATTCGCACACCCTGGAGCACCACGCAGTCACCGTCGTCGTGCGCGTTCATGGTGTGGAACACGTAGCAGGACTCGACGTCGAACCACCGGACGTCGGCGTCGGCGCCTGCACGCGGCATGATGCCGAAGCGTGACGGGTAGTCGTCGTCCCACTTGAACGGCATGCCACCCGTCATCGCGGCTTCCATGTCGAAGACCATGTTGAGATCCATGAAGATCGTGTGGTTCCGGCTGACCGCGAAGTCGTGCATCATCGTCGAGGCGGTGACCGTGATCTCGGTGCTCTGCACCAGCGTGCCGTTCGCATCGGCGCGGTGGTACGTGAGGAACGGTGGCAGGGCGCTGTATCCGAAGAAGAGGAGCTCGCCCGTGGCGGGGCACACCTTCGGGTGCGCGGTCATCGGGGTGGTGAGGCGGCCATCGAAGTCCGACACGCCGACCGTGTCGAGGTCCTTCGTCACCACGTACGGGAACGCGCCCTCTTCGAGCGCGAGGATCCGATCCGCGTGCCCGATCACGTGCGTGTTGGCGACCGAGTTCTTGTAGTCCATCTCGAGCGTCACGGGATCGAGCATCATCTCGATACGTGTCTTCTCCGGATGCGCGAAGCACGGCGTGCGCACGTACCGGTTCCGGTACCAGACGGCCTTCCCGTCGCTGAGCTCGATGCCATGGATCATCCCGTCGCCGAGGAAGAAGTGCTCCGACGAGCCGGTCTGCGGGTTAGAGCCGTTGCGGAAGTAGCGCCCCTTCAACTCGGTCGGGATCGCGCCGCGCACCTCGAGGTCGGTGAGGGTCACCTCGTCGAAGATCGGGGCGTTGTTCCCCGCCAGGTGCCAGGGGATCGGCTCGGTGCTCTTGTCCTCGGTCGTGGTCATCGTTCACTCCTCGGGTCAGGCGCCACCAGTATCCCCGAGTCGGGGAGGTTCGTGCGGCGCAGGCGGTACGTTGCGGTCGGGATTCGTCGAAGGGAGGCACACCATGATCGTGCTCGTGGGCTGGATCGACATCGACCCGGCACGGTGTGCCGAGGTCCTCGCCGCGAGTGAGCCGCTGCAGCGGGGAACGCGCGAGGACGAGCCGGGGTGTCTGGCGTATGTGTTTGCCGCCGACCCCCTGGAGGAGGGCCGAATCGCCGTCCACGAGGCATGGAGTGATCCCGAGTCGCTGCAGGCACACTTCGCCCATGCGAACTATCAGGGCATGCTCGAGCTGCTCGGCTCGGCCGGCATCCGCGGAATGGATGTTGCCAAGCACGACGTGCGCCAGAGCGCGGCGGTGTACCGGCCCGACGGTGTGCCCGACGCGACGTGGTGGGGCTGACGCTCACGGAGCACCTTCGACGAAGCGCGTCCGTGCGGATGCGTAGTCGGCCTTGCCGTTCGGCGCCCGCGGGACGACGTCGATGACGACCAGTTCGCGCGGGACCTTGAAGTGCGAGAGGCGCGCCCGCGCGTGCTCGATGATCGCGTTCGGCTCGGGATTGGCTTCTGGCGCGGCGGAGACGACGCCCACGACCCGTTGCCCGAAGCGCTCGTCGTCGAGACCGAACACGAGGCAGTCCTCGACGTCGGGGTGGGTCTTGAGCGTCTCCTCGACCTCTTCGGGGTAGACCTTCTCCCCGCCGGTGTTGATGCACGCGCTGCCGCGTCCGAGCAGTGACACCGTGCCGTCGGCGTCGACCGTGGCCATGTCGCCGGGGAACGAGTAACGCACACCGCCGATCTCGCGGAAGGTCCGCCCGCTCTTCTCGTCGTCCTTGTAGTAGCCAACCGGCACGTTCGGTCCGGTGACGGCGACGAACCCGACGGCGTCGGAGCCGGGGACGATCTCCTGGTCGTGCTCGTCGAAGACCTTGGTTCCCGGCATCATCTCGAAGTGGGCGGTCGTCGCGTCCGCGCCCTTGGTCGAGATGTTCTGGGCCATCGCGCCCTCCGACGACCCGAGCGCGTCGATGATCACCATCTGGGGCACCTGCTCGAGCAGCGCCTCCTTCACCGGGGCCGAGAGCATGGCGCCGGTCGAGAGGACCGCGAAGAGTGACGACGTGTCGTAGGGCTGCCCTGCGGCGGCCCGGTCGGCGAGCGCACGGACCATCGGGCGACCGAACGCGTCGCCGACCATCACGAGGCTGTTGACCCGCTCCCGTTCGACCGTGGCCCAGAGCTCGTCGGCATCGAAGGACTGGCCTTCCAGCAGCGCGACGCGCCCACCGAGCAGGTGCGGCAGCATCACGCCCAGCCACATCCCGGCGGCGTGCATCATCGGCGCACACGGCGTCGCGGTCTGCAGTGCGCCGGCTTCGGCCTGTTCGCCGACGAGCTGCACGACCTCGTCGATCGAGCCGAACGGTGCCCGTCCGAGGCCGGTTGTCGCGAAACCGGCGAACGCCTCGCTGAACGCGCCCATGTCGTACATCACGCCCTTGGGCATACCGGTCGTGCCGCCGGTGTAGATCATGTAGCGGTCGCCGGGGTCACGGGTGATGCGCTCGGCCGGTTCGTGCGCGGCGATCGCGCCGTCGTAGGCAACGGCACCGGCGACGCGGTGGCCCCCGCCGTCATCGACCTCGAGGAGCAGCTTGAGCCCGGGCACACGGGCCCGCACCCGGTCGACCCGTTTCCCGAGACTCGTGTGGTACACGAGGGCCTCGCAGTCCGAGTTGTCGAGCAAATACTCGAGCTCGTCGTCGAGGTAGCGGTAGTTGATGTTGACCGGGACGGCCCGCATCTTGAATCCCGCGAAGTGCGCCTCGGCGTACTCGGGGCAGTTGTAGAGGAACAGTCCGACCTTGGAGTCGGGCGCGAGTCCCGCGGCGGCGAACGCAGTGGCGAGGCGCGCGGCCCGGTCGTCGTAGTCGTGCCATGTCACCGCGCGATCACCCTGCGTCAGGGCGATCCGGTCCGGGATCGTGTCGGCGACCCGTTCCCAGATGTCGGCGAGCATCAGGTCGGTCGTCACTCGGCGTGTGACCTCTCCTCGGCGATCCACGCCGCCGTCGCGTTCACCATCTTCACGCCGTCGTAGTCGATGCGCTGGCCGGGGTCGACGCGCAGGATCACCCGGTCGGGGGAGTCGAGGAACCGGGCGAAGCCCTCCTGGAACGTCTCGTCGCCGGGGATGAGCGCCGCTGCGAGCGCCGGGTAGTACCAGGCCTTGGTGTCGGTGTCGTCGAGCACCGTGCACAGCCCCTTGTAGGTGACGGTCTTGAGCCCACCCTGTGGCGTGCCCATCGACGAAACGCACACCGAGACCCTCGGGTCACGCGTCACGGCACGGACCCGGGCCCGTCCGGCCGCGGCCGTGAGCCAGAAGCAGCCGTCGCGCCACACGTACGCCATGATCACCCCGACCGCCCACCCCTCCTGGTTCGCCCAGATGAAGGTGCACTCGGTCTGGTCGACCAGCATCCGCGCCTCGTCGTCCGGATCGAGCCGGTAGGCCCGCAGGTCCTCGAAGGCGTGCTCGTTCTCAGCCATGGTCTCTCCTCAATGCTCAGGCGCTCAGAGCGCGGTCTCGCCGAGGTAGCTGACCTCGAGCAGATCACGACGTTCGACGAGCTCCGCCGAACTGGCTTCGATGCCGACCTCGCCGTGCACGAGCACGTACGCACGGTCCGAGACCTCGAGGGCCAGGTGCACGTGCTGCTCCACGAGCAGGATCCCGGCCCCGGTGTCGTGCGCGATCGTGCGGATCAGCGGGAGCAGGTTCTCCACGATGATCGGCGCGAGCCCGAGGCTCAGTTCGTCGATGAGGAGGAGCTTCGGCGCACCCGCGAGCGCCCGGGCCAGCGCCAGCATCTGCTGCTCGCCCCCCGAGAGCAGACCGGCGCGGCGGTCGAGGATCGGCTCGAGCGCGGGGAAGTAGTCGAGCGCCCGGCGCAGGTCGGAGGCGCCGCGGTGTTGGCCGAGGCGCAGGTTCTCGCGGGCGGTGAGGCCGTAGAACAGTCCGCGTCCCTCGAGCACGTGGGCGAGACCCCGACGGGCAACGCGATGGGCGCGTTTGGGGTTGACCGATTCACCCAGGACCGTGAGCGAGCCGTCGATCGCGGGGAGGAGGCCCGAGAGCGTCAGCAGCGTCGTGGTCTTCCCGGCGCCGTTCGGACCCAGCAGCGCGACGACCTCGCCCGGTTCCACGCGCAGGTCGAGCCCGCGTACGACGGGGACGCCGTGGTAGCCGGCGAAGAGCCCCTGGGCTTCGATCAGGGCACTCATGACCCGCCCTTGTCGCCTGGCTCGTCGCCCTTGTCGGCCGGCCCGTCGCCTTGCTCGTTGGGCGGCGTGTCGGGGTTGTTCATCCGCTCCCCGAGGTACGCCTCGATCACCGATCGGTCGGTGCGGATCGCTTCGGGGGGTCCGGCGGCGAGGATGCGCCCGAAGTCGAGCACGAAGATGTGGTGACACACGTCGAGCACCAGGCCCATGTCGTGGTCGACGAGCAGGATCGTGATGCCACGGTCGAGAAGCCCACGGAGTCGGGTCCCGAGATGGGCGCTCTCGTCGGTGTCGAGACCGGACGCGGGTTCGTCGAGCAGCAGGAGCTTCGGCCGGGCCGCGATCGCTCGGGCCACACCGACGAGCTTGCGCTGACCCTGGGAGATCTCGTCGGGGCTGCGGTCACCCAGGTCGACGATGTCGAGTGCTTCGAGCGCGTCATCGACTGCGCTCGCATCGGTACGGCCGAGCCGGGGCCAGAAGAGCTCTCCGGCGAGGCGCCACCACGGTGGTCGTTCGGATGCGGCGAACAGGTTGTCACGCACCGACAGGTCGTCGAAGAGCTCGAGGGACTGGAACGTCCGCACGAGCCCGAGGCGAGCCCGCTGGTGGGGCTTGCGGTCGGCCAGGTCGTGGCCGTCGAACACGAGGCTGCCGGTGCTCGTCGTGACGAACCCGGAGATCGCGTCGACGAAGGTGGTCTTGCCGGCGCCGTTCGGCCCGATGAGTCCGACAATCTGTCCGGGCTCCACCGCGAGCGACGCGTGGTCGACGGCGCGCACGCCGCCGTAGTCGACCGAGAGCTCCCGGCACTCGAGGAGCGGCGTCATGGTGCCGGCTCCAACGTCGATGCGGGCGCTCCGGCTGCGGGTGATGCCGGCTTCTCGGGGCGAGCCTTGGCGCGCGCGCGTCGATCGCGCAGTGCGCCGGCCATGCCCTCGGGGTTCAGGGCCGCGGTGATGATGAGCGCGACGCCGCCGATGAACAGTTGGATGTTCCCTTCGCCGGTGCCCGACTGACCCTGCAGCTGCTGGAGCCCGTAGAAGAAGAAGCCGCCGCCGGTGACGAGCCCGGCGAGGAAGGCACCGCCGATGCTGGTGATACCGCCGATGTACGCGAACGCGAGCACGGTGAGCGATGCGAAGATCCCGTAGCTCGCGTCCGAGATCGAGCCGAAGCGATAACCGATCAGGGTGCCACCGATCCCCGCGATGAACGCAGAGATCGCGAACGCGATCAGTTTGGTGGTGGCGACGTTGATGCCGGCGGCGGCCGCGGCTCGCTCGTTCGCCCGAACGGCCAGCATCCGGCGTCCCAGGGTCCCGCGCCGGAGATTCATGACAACGAGCGTCGACAGCATGAGCACGGTCACGACGAGCACGCCAAACGCGGGACGAAAGAGATCGTGTTTCGCCGTGAGCCCGAAGTCGATGCCGAACAGTTCGGGGTTGGGGATCTTCGCACCGCCGCTGGAGATGCTCCCGGTGTAGTCGGGGTTCTTGAACACGAACTCCTGGATCGCCACGCCGCCGGCGAGGGTCACGATCGCGAGATTGATGCCGCGCACGCGGAGCGCGGGGAGGCCGACGGCCACCCCGAACACGGTCGCGACGAGCGCGGCGAGGATCGGCGCGATCGGGAACGGGACGCCCCACTGACTCGCAAACCGGGACAGGGCGAAGCCGGCGACGCCGGCGAACGCCATTTGCGCGAGCGAGATCTGACCGACGAACCCGGTGAGCACTACCAGGGACAGCGCGAGCACCGCGGCGATGAGGCTCGTGAGCAGCGCGATCCGCCATCCACCGGGCAGGACGAAGAACAACCCGATGATCGCCAGGTACGGGAGGAGGACCTTCACGACACTCGGGTGGGGAAGCGGCGCCCGCGGCAGTCGGGCGAACTCGAGCGAGCCCCGGGTCGGCAGGCGCTTGCCGAGGATGACCAGCGCGATCACGATCGCGATGAAGGGGAGCCCCTCACGGGCACCGATCTGGGGCCACCACGACACGTCGACCTGCACCTGGAGGAACGACGACTGGATCATCCCGATCGCGAGCCCTGCGGCACAGGTCACGCCGAAGGAGGTGAACCGGCCGATCAGCGCGGCGCCGAGGGCCGGGATCAGGAAGAGGGTCGTGAACAGGAGCGGGGTGAGCTGGGTGAGCGGTGATGCCAGGATCCCGATGAGGCCCGCCAGCAGTGCGGCGACCGTCCAGTTGACCGCCGCGAGCGCGTCGGGCGAGAACCCGAGCGTGATCGCGCCCTGCTCGTCCTCGGCCGCGGCGCGTGTGGCGAGGCCGAAGCGGGTGAACCGGTAGACGGCCCAGAGCACGGCCGCGAGCACGACTGCGATCGCTGCGAGCCAGAGCCCGTCACGCGGCACGGTGAGGTCCTGGGCGAACACGATGGGCTCCGAGGGCAGGATCTTGGCGACCGACACCGTGGTGGCCGCGAACCGCTCCTGAACCATCGCGATGATCGCGATGAGCACACCCACCGAGGCGACCACCTTCGCCAGCGCGGGGGCAGTGCGCAGTGGTCGGAAGACCAGTATGTAGGTGAGGAACCCGAGGGCGGCCGACGTCGCGAGTGCGACGGCCAGCGCGGGCACGAACGCCATGGCCCCACCGGTGTGCAGCCGATCGGGGAGCCCCGGGAACGGCAGCGCGTAGTCACCGTTGAGCCGCAGGTCGACGAACACGTACGCGGTCCAGGTCGCGACCGCGCCGTGGGCGAAGTTGACCACGCCCGACCCGCGATAGGTGAGCACCAGCCCGAGACCCAGGATCGCGATGACCGCGCCGGCGCCGGTGCCGAGCAGCAGATAGAACGCGTAGTCGGTCACCGGCGCGGCGCGAGGGTCAGCGGGGTGGTGGGTGCGTCAAGGCAGATATTGGATGCCGGTCACGACCTTGCCGCCATTGAGCAGCTTCAACTTGCCCCCGGCCTTGACCTCGGTGAAGGGGATGCCGAACGCGCACACCGCGGGGTAGGCCGGAACCTTGCCGCACTCGTAGGGCTGGCCGCCGCCGAAGAGGCGCTCGCCCTTGGCCGTCGTGAACGCCTGGAAGATCGCCGGCCCGGTGACCTCCCCACCGCTCTTCTTCACGCGCTGGGCGGTTTCGGCGAGCGACGCCAGCGCCTGGAAGCCGATGGCCGAGAACCCGCCGGTGTTGACCTTGTTGGGCGACACGCCCTTGGCCTTCCCGACGTACTTCTTGACGATCGTGATGACCTTGCTCTTCTCGTCGAAGGAGCCGCCGATCAGCCACCCCGCCGCGTCGTTGCCCGCGGCCTTGAGCACGTCTTTGGTGGCACACGTCGAGATCGCCAGCGCCGGGAGCGTGAGGCCGAGCGCAGCCCGGGCCCGCATCGTGCCGACGCAGCCGGCGCCGGTGTAGAGCGAGATCAGCGCGTCGGGGTTGTCCTGGGTGGCCTGACGAACGAGTCCCTGGTAGCCCGCGTCGGTCTCGTTGTCGCCGCCCTTCACGACCGTGTACTTGATCCCGGCCTTCTTGAGCGATCCCTCCATCAGCGCGAGCCCAACGTTGCCGGCCGCGTTGTCGGTGCTCACGACGCCGACCTTCTTCGCCTTCAACTGGTCCTTCGCGACGGCGACGAGCGCCGGCATGATCGAGAGGTTCCCTCCCGTCGTCCACGCGACCTTCTGTGAGTAGTCGCCGGGCAGGATCGGGATGTTGCCGATGACCGGGATGCCTGCCGCCTCGAAGGTCTTGAAGTCGACGTACACGTCGAGACCCACGACGACGAGGTCGACCTTCGCCTCGACGAGCTGCTGCGCGCACTGCTGGGACGACTCGGGCGTGCCCTTGACGGAGCACACCTCGAGCTTGACGGGGCGTCCGCCGAAGCCGTTGAGCTCGGTGTTGGCGTAGAGCGCGGCGCCGTTGAAGCCCTCGGTGAACTCGGGGAAGTCGAGGCCCGGTGAACCCTCGCTGTTGACGATGCCGATCGTGATCGGCTTTCCGGTCGGCTTCGTCGCGCGGGCCGCGCGTGTTGCGCCGGCGACCGAGCTGCTCACGACCACGAAGCTGATGGCGATGAGCAGGGCGCCGAGCCGCTTCGTCCAACGGTGCTGTCGCATGTGGTTCCCCCCAGAGAGCCGATGGCGTTGCCTCGGCGCGATTCAACTACCTACCTGATGTTGGCATCAAACTAACCGATTGGTTAGTTTGATGCCGATCGCCTTCGCACCACACGACCGGACCCCGACGACCGGACCCCGACGAGGCGTCTCCCCCGCGAGGTGCGGGTCATGGCCCAAACGACCGACGAACAGCGTTCTCGGGGTCCGGTTCCCTCGGGGCACGATTCGTCCCTGCCGCCCGCCCAGCCCGGTCCGTCGGTACAGGAGCTGCTCGACACCGAGACCCGCCCCGTCCCGGCCGCACTCCGAGACCGCTCCCGGGTTCCCCTCAGCACCGCGTCCGTCGGCCGCGAGCGATACACGTCCTACGAGTGGCACCGCCTGGAGGTGGAGCGCCTGTGGCGGCGGGTCTGGCAGATGGCCTGTCGGGAAGAGGACATCCCCGAGGTCGGCGACCATGTCGTCTACGACATCGTCGACGACTCGCTCATCGTCGTGCGCACGGCACCCGACGAAGTGCGCGCCTTCCACAACTCCTGCCTGCACCGAGGAACCACGCTGTGTGTCGAGGCCGGACGAAGCGAGAGCTTCGCGTGCCCGTTCCACGGCTGGACGTGGGATCTCGACGGCCGGCTCGTCAGCGTTCCGTCGGCCTGGGACTTTCCCCAGATCGACCCCGCGACCTACGCCCTCCCCGAAGCTCGCGTCGCCACGTGGGGCGGCTTCGTGTTCGTGAACATGGACGCCGAGAGCGAACCCTTCGAGTCCTACCTCGAGAACCTACCGGAGCAGTTCGCCGACTGGCCCCTCGAGGACCGCGTGAAGGCGGTGCACGTCCGCAAGACCTTCGCCTGCAACTGGAAGGTGGCGCTCGAGGCCTTCATCGAGTCGTACCACGTGATCGCCACCCATCCCCAGATCCTCGGGTCGACCGGCGATGCGAACACGCAGTACGACACATGGCCCGCGGTGCGCCACGTGAACCGGATGATCACACCGTTCGCGGTCGCGAGCCCGTTCGTCGCCGCCGACACCTCCGAGCAGGAGGTCGCCGAGTCGATGCTCAAGATCGGGACGGGTGGCAAGCCGGTCGAGGTCGACGTCCCCGACGGCGTCACGGCGCGTGCGTTCATGGCCGAGGACATGCGATCGAACCTGGGCCGCGCGTTCGGCGTCGACCTCGCGGAATGCAGTGACAGCGAGATGCTCGACGCCATCGAGTACTACCTGTTCCCGAACTTCGCACCCTGGGCCGGCGTGCTCCAGGGGATCACCTACCGGTTCCGTCCCGACGGTGACGACCCGGATCGGTGTCTCATGGACATCATGTTGTTGCGCCCGGTCAGGGAGGGTCGGACGCGTCCGGCGCCCGCACCGGTGCACGAGCTCGGAGTCGACCAGGGCTTCGACGAAGCACCCGAGCTCGGTGGCCTCGTCGGCATCCTCTCGCAGGACGCGTCGAACCTCCCCCGGGTGCAGCAAGGCCTGAAGACCTCGGGGTTCGGCCGCGTGAACTTCGGCGAGTACCAGGAGAGCCGGATCCGCCACTACCACCAGACGCTCACCGAGTACCTCGAGCGAGCGTGAGCCCATGAGCCTGAACCCATGAGCGCGGACCCACGCGAGTACGAGACCCTGCAGTTCGCGCTTCCCGCGCCCGGAGTCGCCCGGATCCTGCTCGACCGGCCCGACACCCGGAACGCGCAGGACAAGCGGATGACGTACGAGTTGAACGCGGCGTTCGACCGGGTCGCCGCCGACGACGAGGTCGTGGTCACGATCCTGGGGGCCACCGGGCCGCACTTCTCCTCCGGTCACGACCTGCGGGACCGGACGCCGATGTCGGAGTTCACGCCGGTCTCGAACTGGGGCGGTTCGGCCCGACCCGGCGCCGAAGGGTGGATGGCCGCCGAGGAGGAGATCTACCTCCAGATGTGCTGGCGGTGGCGCAACCTTCCCAAGCCGACGATCGCCCAGGTCCAGGGCAAGGCGATCGCCGGGGCGTTGATGCTGGCGTGGGTCTGTGACCTCATCGTCGCCGCGGACGACGCGCTGTTCTCGGACCCGACGGTTGCGTTCGGGGTCAACGGCGTCGAGTACTTCGCGCATCCGTGGGAACTCGGCCCGCGCAAGGCCAAGGAGCTGCTCTTCACCGGTCAGGCGTTCACGGCGGAGGAGTGTCGAGCGCTGGGGATGGTCAACCACGTCGTGGCGCGCGACGAGCTCGAGTCGTTCACGCTCGCGCTCGCCGAGCGCGTGGCGGCCCAGCCCCAGATGGGGCTCAAGCTCGCGAAGCAGTCGGTCAATCAGGCGGTCGACGCGCAGGGCTTCTGGACCGGACTCCAGGCCGCCATGTCGCTCCAGCAGCTCGGACACTCGCACAACCAGCAGGTGCACGGCATGCCGATCGACCCGGCCGGACTCGGACCGCGCAAGGGTTCGAAGGCCGGGAAGGGTTCGAAGGCCGAGAAGGATCCGAAGGCCGAGCAGTGAGCGCGAGCCGTCGGCTCGGGCGCCCGCCGGCGTCGAGTGGGGCCCAGACCGAGGCCCGCATCATCGACGCGGCCCGCCGATGCTTCGCCGATCTCGGCTACGCGGCCACGACGAACCGCGAGATCGCCGACGACGCGGGCATCACCACCGGGGCGATCTACCACTACTTCGAGTCGAAGCAGGCCCTCTTCGAGCAGGTGTTCACCCAGGTCGAAGAGTTGGTGAGCGAGCGTCTCTCGGCGGCCTGGCGCAGCGCGGGCGACGAGTTCGCGCCCCGGATGCGGGCGGTCCTAGAGGCGTCGGTGGCGCTGAACCGCGAGGACGCGTCCCTCGCCCGCTTCCTCGTCACGGTGCCGACCGAGGGTCGACGTCTCCCGGAGCTCGCGCCACTGCTCGGCTTGCTGAACCGCTACCAGGAGCGCGTGTTCGGTCCGGTCGTCGATGACGGCATCGCTAGGGGCGAGCTTCCCGCCGACGTGGATCGCTCGACCCTGCTCAACGTGATCGGGGTCGTGCTGGTCGGGCTCGCCGACATCTCCGCGAACTTCTCGAGTGCCGAGCAGCACGCAGCCAACGCCGATGTCGTGAGTCGTCTCTTCGAGGGCACCCTGATCCCCGCGAAGGCTTCGCGGGTTCCCTGAGCGACCTGCTCGATCAGCCGCCGGATCAGACGTCCGATCAGTCGCCCGATCAGCCGATCGTGCGCTCGGTCGGCCAGTAGGGCGCCCGCAGCGCCCGCTTGTTGACCTTGCCCATCGCGCTGCGGTCGAGCGTGGCGACGAACTCGACCGACCGCGGGCACTTGTGATGGGCGATGCGATCGCGACAGAACGCGATGAGCTCGTCGTCGCGTGGAGGGTGGGCCGCGTCGGTGGGCACGACCAACGCCCGGAGTGCCTCACCCATGTCGGCGTCTGGGATCCCGATCACCGCGGCATCCGCGACCTCGGGGTGGTCGATGAGCACCGCCTCGACCTCCGCCGGGTACAGGTTCACCCCACCCGAGACGACCATGTCCGAGGTGCGATCCGTGATGAAGACGTAGCCGTCCTCGTCGACGTAGCCGATCTCGCCGAGTGTGAACACGCCGGGCTCCACGTGTGCTTCCGCGGATTTCCCGGGATCGTTGTGGTACACGACCCCGCGACCCGTCGTGTCGAGGAAGCAGAGGCGCCCTTCGACGTTCGGCGCGCACGCGTCCCCGTCGGCGTCCAGCACGCGCACCTCGAACGGTGGGATCGCCCGTCCGACCGAGCCGGGGTGGGCCAGCCATTCCTGGGAGGTGATCATGCACGTGGTGCCCACTTCGGTCGCGCCGTAGGCCTCGAAGAGCACCGGACCCCACCATTCGATCATCCGGCGCTTCACGTCGACGGGGCAGGCGGAGCCGGTGTGCACGACGAGCCTGAGGCTGCTGACGTCGTATCGGGCGCGGGTTTCTTCGGGAAGGGCGAGCATCCGGGCGAAGTGCGTCGGCACCATCACCGAGCTCTCCACGCCGTAGTGCTCGATCGCGCCCAACGTTGCCTCGGGGTCGAATCGCCCGAGCACGACGACGGGGATCCCGGCTACGAGCAGGCGCATCCCCGTCAACGGTCCGGTGTGGTACATCGGCCCGACCACCAGGTGCGTGCCGAACGCAGCGAACGGGTTCTCGGCCAGCCGGGCGACGTGCTCGCGCATGGTCGAGCCCCCGGCGAACATCGTCGGGGGCAGCTCGGTCCCCTTGGGTCGGCCGGTCGTCCCCGAGGTGTAGAGCAGGTGGGGGCGCGGCGTGAGGTCGTCCGGGGGCGCGGAGTCAGGTGAGCCGGCGAGGAAGTCCTCCCACGACTCGGCGCCGGTCGTCGCCTCGGTACGCCAGGCCAGGACCCGGTCGATCCCGGCGCGGCGGGCCGCCGCGACCGCGATCTCCGCGGTCTCGGGACCCGTGAGCACGGCGGCCGAGCCCGAGTCCTCGAGCACATACGCGAGCTCATCGACGGTCAGGTGGAAGCTGGCGGGCACGGAGGATGCCCCGCCCAACAGCGCACCGAGGTGGGCGAGCGCGGTCTCGGCGCTGTTCTCCGCGAACACCGTGACCCGTCGGTCCGGCCCGAGCTCCCCGCGTGCACCCAGGTCGAGGAATGCGTTGGCCGCACGGTGCAGCGTCTGCTCCACCTCGGCCCAGGTGCGAGCGCCTTGATCGTCGACGAGCGCGATCCCGCCCTCCGCGCGCCGGGTCGGTCGGGGCGGAGACGGAGCTGCGGCAGGGGTCTGACTCACGGGGCCTCGAAATCCAATTGATCGGTCAATTACTCTGTTCCGTCGTGGCCCCTCCCGGCAACTCAGCCGAACCGCTCCCGGCGTCGCCCCCTGAACTGGACACTTGGCGGTCCGAGGCGCGGGGCTGGATCGCGTCGCGGTTGACCCCCCGACCGGTCGTCGATCCCGACGCGCCGCTGCAGTGGGGCGAGGGCGAGCTGTCGACCGCGGTGTTCCACAACATCACCGACGACGAGCAACGCGCCATGTTGGATCGAGCCTCGCAGTACCAGCGCGAGAAGTGCGACGCCGGCTACGGCGCCATCGCCTGGCCGGTGGAGTACGGCGGCAGCGGGCTCCCACGCGCGTTCGAGCGTGCGTTCCGGTCGGAGGAGGCGCAGTTCGAGGCCCCCGACGGGACCGAGCTCTTCGGCGTCACCGTCGGGCTCATCGCGCCGACCATCCTCACCCACGGCACGGAGGAGCAGAAGGACGAGTTCCTGCGCGACCTGGTGCGCACGGAGTACTTCGCGTGCCAGCTGTTCTCCGAGCCGAGCGCGGGCTCGGATCTCGCGGCCCTGGCAACCCGCGCCGTCCGCGACGGCGACGACTGGGTGATCAACGGACAGAAGGTGTGGACCTCGGGCGCGCGGTACTCGAAGTACGGGGAGCTGATCGCGCGCAGCGACCCCGACCTCCCCAAGCACGCCGGGATGACCGCGTTCATGGTGCCGCTCGACGCCCCGGGCGTGGAGGTCCGACCGATTCGCCAGATGACGGGCGGGACGTCGTTCAACGAGGTGTTCTTCGACGATGTGCGCGTTCCCGACGATCGCCGTCTCGGCGCCGAAGGCGACGGGTGGCGGGTCGCGCTCACCACGCTCGGCTTCGAGCGCGGGAGTGCCGGTGGCGGGGGAAGCGGGATGCGCGCCGGGGGGACGTGGCAGCAGGTGCTCGCGCTCGCCCAGCATCTCGAACGCACCGGCGATCCCGTGACCCGCCAGGCCTTGGCCGACCTCTACATTCGCATCCGCATGCTCGCCCTCAACGGACGGCGGGCGCAGGGTCGGATGCGCGCGGGACAGGCCCCGGGCCCGGAAGGTTCGATCGGCAAGGCGCTATGGACCCAGAGCATGTCCCGCATGTCAGAGGTGGTCAGCGGACTGCTCGGTCCGCACCTCGCGGCCGACTCGGGCGAGTGGGGCACGTTCGCCTGGACCGAGCACGTGCTCGGCGCGCCGGGGTACAAGATCGCCGGTGGATCCGACGAGATCCAGCGCAACATCCTCGGGGAGCGGGTGCTCGGGCTGCCGAGCGAGCCCCGGGTCGATCGCGGCGTCGCGTTCCGGGATCTCCCGGGAGTCGCGGCAGGGTCTGCAGTTCCAAGTTCCGGTGCAGCGTGAAGGTGGTCTTGCCGGAGCGTGTTCGCCGCTGCTAGCCAAGCGGTCGAGGAGTCGCGCGCCCTGTGGCGGCGCCCCCACGAAGTACCGACGAAGCATTCGACGAAGAACACGACGAAGGGGACGACGCAATGGATCTCGGTCTTGCAGGTGCGAAGGCGCTGGTAACCGGTGGAAGCCGTGGGATCGGGCGGGCGATCGCCGAGACGCTGGCTGACGAGGGCGCGGATGTCGCGGTGTGCGCGCGCGGCCAGGAAGGGGTCGACGAGGCCCTGGCCGCGCTCTCGGCCAAGGGTGTCAAGGCGGTCGGGAGCGCGGTGAACGTCGCCGATGCCGATGACTACAAGGCCTGGATCGAGTCGTCGGCCGAAGCCCTCGGCGGGATCGACATCCTCGTCGCGAACGCGAGCGCGGGCCCCGGCGGCGGTGAGAAGGCCTGGACGAAGAACCTCGCGGTCGACGTGATGACCCTCGTCCGCGGGATGGAGGTCGCCCAGCCGATGCTCACCGAGTCGACTCGGGCTTCGGTGGTGGCCATCGCCACCACGGCGGCCTTCGAGACGTTCCAGGGGGCCACGTCGTACAACGCGATGAAAGCCGCGCTCATCGTGCACGCGAGCAACCTCGCCCATGTCCTCGCGCCGGTGGGCATCCGGGTGAACTCGGTCTCGCCGGGCCCGATCTTCTTCGAGGGTGGCCCCTGGGATCTCGTGAAGCAGCACATGCCCGAGATGTACGAGGCGGCGCTGGCCCAGCAAGCGGGCGGCGCGATGGGTACGCCGGAGGACGTTGCCCGGGCCGTGGCGTTCCTCGCGAGCCCGGCGGCGTCGCACATCAGCGGCGTGAACCTGGTCGTCGACGGTACCTTCACGCAGCGCGTCAACTTCTGAGGCTCGGCTGAGCGCGTGATGGCTGAGCGTGCGGCGCGGGTCGACGGCTATCTCGTCTGTGGTGGCGACTTCCACGACTTCGACTACGCGCGCCGTGAACTGCTCGACCATCTCGGCGAGCACGACCAGATCCGCATGACGGTCGCGTCCGACTACGTCGACGTCGACGCGATCGCGGCCTCGGACTTCCTGCTCACCTACACGTGCAACGTCCGACCGAGCGCGGCGCAACAGGAAGCACTGGCCGCGTTCGTGCGGGGCGGTGGGCGTTGGTTCGCGCTCCACGGCACCAACGCGGCCCTCGACCTGAGTGCGACGGGCGTGTCGAGCCCGCGCGTCTTCCCGAAGCTCGCCGAGGTCCTCGGGAGCCAGTTCCTCGCGCACCCGGTTCCGATCGAGCCCTACGACGTCTCGGTGGTCGATCCCGGCCACTGGTTCACCACGGGTGTCGAAGGGTTCACCGCCACCGACGAGCTCTACCTCTCCGAGTACCACGACCGCGCCGCCCTGGTCCCGTTGCTCGAGACCCGATGGTCGGGCACCGCACGCGGGTTCGAGGAGGGGGACTGGCCCGACGACGTCGCACATCTCGTGGCCTACCTGCACCCGTTCGGTGAGGGCACGGTCCTCTACCTCACGCTCGGGCACTGTCGCGGCCACTACGACATGCAGCCCCAGGTCGCCTGGTACCCGGAGATCGAGCGCGGCTCGTGGGACGTGCCGGAGTACCGCGAGCTGCTCCGGCGGGGCATCCGCTGGGCGGCCGGGCTCGCTCCCGCCGTGGGCGACGCGACCTGACCCGATCCTTCAGCCGGATCGGCGCGGCCCGGGGGTGAACTCGAGGTCGAGGCACTTGAGCCCGCGCAGGATGAAGCTGGGCTCGTACTCGAACTCGTTCCCGGGTCCGTAGCGAAGGTCGGGGAGTCGGGTGAGGATCCGATCGAGGGCGACCGCGCCCTCGGCGCGGGCGAACGACGCGCCGAGGCAGTAGTGGATGCCCTTGCCGAAGGCGAGGTGCTCCTTGGCGTTGGTGCGCTCGGGGTCGAACTCGTCGCCGGCGTCGAACTCGGCATCGTCGCGGTTCGCCGATGCGTACATGAGGACGCACATCGACCCCTTGGGGATCGCCACGTCGCCGACCACCACGTCCTCGGTCACGCGCCGGAACATCCCCTGGGTCGGCGTCGCGAGGCGCAGCGCCTCCTCGACGACGTTGGGGATGAGCCGGGGGTTCTCGCGGACGCGCTCGGTGGCCGCGGGGTTGTCGATGAGCATCCGGCACGCCTCGGCAATGAGCTTGGTCGTGGTCTCGTTGCCGGCGACCAGGAGCTGCTGGAGGATGCTCAGCATCTCGGGCATCGTCAGCGGTGTCGTGTCCTCGTCGGCTTCCGGATCCTCGATGCGCGCGTGCACGAGGTCGGACAGGATGTCGTCGCGCGGGTGCTCGCGCCGATCCTCGAGCTCGGCCGCGAAGAAGTGCTGGAACTCGACCACCCCGCGGGCCGTCTCGAGCGTTCGCTCGCGCGGCAGCCGCGCGCCGATCGCGGCGATCGAATCGTCGGACCAGCGCTTGAAGTCGGCATGCCGGTCGGGCGAGACGCCGAGCGCGTGCGCGATGAGCCGGACGGGCAGCGGTACCGCGAACTGCGAGACGATCTCGACGCGCCCGTCCTCGACGAAGCCGTCGATCAGGCCGTCGGCCAGCCGTTCGATCTCGGGGATCAGGTCCTGGACGCGTCTCGGCGTGAATGCCCGGCCCACGAGCTTGCGGAACCGAGTGTGCGCCGGGGGATCGGCCACTAGCAGGGTCGCGACCGCCGGGTAGCCCTCGGCGATGATTGCCGCGAGCTCGGGATCGCCGCCTGCGGTCGATGCGCTCCCCGGCGTCCCCGGTCCGGTGAAGCCACTCGCGAACACCTTGGGTCGCCGAAGCGCGTCGAGGCAGTCCTGATAGCGGGCGAGGACGAACATCCCGTTGTCGACGCGGAACACCGGCTGTTCGGCGCGCATCCGTGCGTAGTAGGGCTGGGGCGCCTGCTGCACGACTGCGTCGAAGGGATCGAAGCCCTCGAGGGTGATGTTCTCGGCGGTCATGGTCTCCTCCGGCTCGGTGCTCGGTGCGATCTCATGTTCAGTGTCCGCCGCTGACGACGAGGATCTGGCCCGTGACCCAGGCCCCGCCCGGCGACGCGAGGTAGAGGGCGGCCGCGCCGATGTCGTCGGGAGTCCCGAAGCGCTCGAGCGGGATGCGGGCGCGAGTTCGGAACTGCTCGAGGCCGTCGTCGCCGAGGTCGAGCGCTTCCATCATCACCTCGGTCGGCACCATCCCCGGCGCGATCGCGTTCACCCGGATGTTCGGTGCGAGCTCGCGGGCAAGCGTCTGGGTGAGCGAGTGCACCGCGGCCTTGGCCGCGGCGTAATGGCCGCTCCCGGGCACGGGCCCGAAGCCGGCGAGGGACGACACGTTGATGATCGTGCCGGTCTCCATCGCCCCGGCCGCGACCACCGCCGCCTCCCACACCGCGGTGAGGTTCAGCGCGATCGTCTGGTCCCAGACGTCGCGCTCGAGCTCGAGCAACGGGCTTCGAACCGGCGACCCTCCGGCGTTGTTCACCCAGATCGAGCAGTGACCGAATCGTTCCTTCGTCGCCTCGGCGAGGTGCGCGAGCGCAGCCGGGTCGGTGACATCGGTCGGTACGGCGAGCGCGGCTCCACCGTCGGCCTCGATCTCGGACGCGACCCGCTCGACTTCGTGGCTCCGCCGGGCCGCGACCACGACCGAGGCGCCGGCCCCGGCGAAGGTGCGGGCGATCCCTTCGCCGATGCCCCGACCGGCACCGGTGACGACCGCGACCTCACCACTGAGGTCGAAGAGCGCACGGGTGTCCATCGGGGGCTTCCTGTCGCTCGGTGGTGGCGGCGTGTCAGGATAACTAACTGACCGGTTGATTTCACGAAGACGGGGTTCTCATGGGGCGCGAGCAGGCGCAAGCGCGGGTGGCAGTGGTCACGGGCGCCGGGCGGGGCATCGGCGCCGCCGTGTGTCACCGCCTCGCAGCCGACGGATTCTCGGTCGTGGCGACGGACATCGACGAGGCGGCAGCCCAGGCCACCGCCCAGGCCGTTGGCGGGGTCGGCCGTCGCCTCGACGTCGCGGACCTCGATGACGTCCGCGGCCTGGCCGAGTCACTCGACCGCTGCGACGTGCTGGTGAACAACGCGGGCATCTGGCGCTTCGCCCCGCTGGCCAAGATCACGCCGGAGGACGTTCGGGCCGTGCTCGACACGAACGTGCTCGGCACCGTGCTCTGCACGCAGGCACTGGTTCCGTTGATGGCCCGGAACGGTGGCGGGGCGATCGTGAACCTCACCTCGATCACCGCCCACGCCATCCCGCCGGGGGTGGGGATCTACCCGGCATCGAAGGCGGCGGTCATCGCGCTCACCAAGCAGACCGCGATCGAGTTCGCGTCGAAGGGGATCCGGGCCAACGCGGTCGGCCCCGGCTTCATCCCGACGCCGGGGACGGTCGACACCTACGGCGCCGACGAGGAGACGCAACGTCAACGTGGACGCATCGTGCCGCTGGGGCGGTACGGGACCCCGGAGGAGATCGCGGATGCGGTCGCGTTCTTCGCGTCCGATGCGTCGCGCTACGTGACCGGGCAGGTGCTCTTCGTCGATGGTGGCGTCACCGAAGCCTCGATGCTCTTCATGTTCGCGGCCCAGTCCTGACGCCCGACGTTCCTGAGGCCCCACTTCCCGACGCCTCTGGACACCTAGGGTCGACGGCCATGGGTGAGGGTCGCGTCGTGATGGGGCTGCTGTTCTATCCCCGCGGCGGATCGGCCTATGTCGTGCGGTACCTCAGCCCGGCGCTGGCCCGCACGGGTTGGTCGGTGTCGCTCGCGGTCGGATCGCTCGGCGTCGCCGGGGACGAGACGTACGCCCCGACGTTCTTCGCTGGCCTCGACGTCCACTTCCTCGACTCCACCGACGCGGTCCGAACGTTCGAGGCCGGCGGTGATGCGATCGCGGCACCCCGGCCGATGCACCCGTCGTACGAGGATCGTCCCGATGTCCCGGACGTGGTGTTCGCTGCGGTGGCCCCCGAACTTGCCGATCATCTCTCGGGCGCGTGGGAAGGCCCGCTGCGCGCGGCGGGCGCCGATGATGCCCGGGTGTTCCATCTCCATCACCTCACTCCGCAGCTCGATGCCGTGCGCCGGTGGTGGCCCGAGGTGCCACTGGTCGTGCACCTGCACGGCACGGAGCTGAAGCTGATCGAGTCGATCAGGGAGCGGGTTGCGCTCGCGGCGGCGCTCGGCGAGACGCTCGCGACCATGCCGGCCGCTGCGGCCGACCTCGCGGTCTCCGCCCCCGATCTCGACGCGGCGCAGGTCGAGATGCTGCGCACCACGCGCTGGGACTCCTGGCGCCACGGCGAGTTCTGGGCCGCGCACCTGCTGCGCCAAGCGCAACTCGCCGACCACCTCATCACCGTGTCGCCCCAGAACCGAGATGCTGCGATCTCCGTGCTCGGGATCGATCCGGAACACGTCACTGCCCTCCCCAACGGCGTGGACATCAAGCGCTTCCGACCGCGGCCCAGACTGCCCGGTGCCCGCCCGGCCGCGTTTCGGCGCGCGCTCGTCGAGGACCCGCAAGGATGGACCGAGTCGGGCCCGCCCGGAACGCTCTCGTACACCGAGGCCGACCTCGACCGCCTCCTCGGTGTGGACGACGATGCGACCGTGCTGCTCTTCGTCGGGCGGTTCCTCGGGTTCAAGCGCGTGCCCGCATTGGTACGCGCGTTCGCCCAGGCGCGCTCTCGGTTCACGAGGCCGGGTTCACTCGTGATCTGGGGTGGACATCCCGGCGAGTGGGAAGGCGAGCACCCCGTCACCGTGGCCGAGGAGGTCGGGACCGACGGTATCTACTTCACCGGCTGGCGAGGCCACGACGACCTCCCGGAAGGGATGGCGGCCTGCGACGCGCTCGTCGTGCCCTCGGTCGATGACCCCTACCCCCAGGTTCCCCTCGAGGCGATGGCGGTCGGGCTCCCCGTCGTCGCGTGCCGGAGCGGCGGCCTCCTGTCGATGGTCAACCTCGACCCGGCCCGCCCCACCGGTTGGTTCGTTCCGCCCGATGATCTCGATGCCCTCGCCGATGCGCTCACGACGGTCGTGAACGACCCCGCCGAGACTGCCGCGCGCGGCGGCAACGCGCTCGCCCATGCCCGTGCCGAGCTGTCGTGGGACGGGCTGGTGACGCGATTCGAGGCCGCCTACGCCCAGGGAATCGAACGCCATCGACGGCGCGACCGAGAGCATGGTGAGCCGACGAGTCCGTGATGGCGCGGCGCCACCGTACCCGGCTGCTCACCACACCGATTCCCAACGTTGAGATTCCGTCGAGCGGTACATCGCGAGCGCGGCCCGCAGCTCGCCGACGGCGTACTCGGCGTTCACAGCTGGTGATCGACCGTCGAGTACCGCGGCTTCGAAGGCTGCGAGTTGGTGTTCGTAACTCTGGAGGTAGTTTCCGGTGCCGACCACGATTCCGCGTGGCTCGGTCCCGTCGTAGAGCTTCACCCGGCCGCGGCTCCCGATGACGAGCTCTCCCGTTGTCCCGGTGATCTGAAAGAGCGCGCTCGGGGCGACCCCGGGACCGGGTGGCAGTATCACATCGAAGCTGGCGACGACTCCGGTGTCGAACCGGCAGAGGGCGCGACACATCGACTCCGCCTCCATCGCCGGATACGGGCGTCCGGTAGCCGCGACGACCTCGACGAGCTCGCCGAGCCACATTCGTAGGGGGCGGAGCCAGTGTGAGCCCGCGTCGATCGCGACGCCGCCGCCGGTCCGTTCTTGTGAGAGTCGCCACGGATCCACGCCGCTGAGGAACTCATCGATCGGTGGAAAGCAGTGCCACGCGCGCGCCGTGATGACCTCGCCGATCGTGCCTTGATCGAGGAGCTGTTTCGCGAGGACAACCTCGGGCCAGTACTGCGCGTTCTCCGCCACCATCAGCACTCCGTCCGCGTCGCGTGCGGCATCGAGGATGCGCTCGCACGCGGCGATGGTCGGTGCGATCGGCTTCTCGAGGAGGACGTGAGCGCCCGCCGTGAGCGCGGCCAGGGCGGCGACCTCGTGGAGGTGGTGGGGGAGCATCACGAGCACGCCGTCGAAGGTCCCCGATGCCAGCCCCGCGTCGAGCGAGGGGAAAGCCACGGCGCCGGTTCGTACGGCCACGGCGTCGGCCCGTGCCGGGTCCACGTCGATAGCGGCGGCGACGACCGTGCGTGCCGACGCTTCGATCGCGGGGAGGTGCAGGTCCGCGGCGGCTCCGCAACCGAGGAGTGCGAGCCGCAGCTGCTGCGGTCGGGAGGAGGAGGTCATCGCCTCAGGAGGTGCAGGCCGTGGCGCGCAACGATGTCGCGTTGGATCTCCGACGTTCCCCCCGCGAGGGTCCCCGCGAAGCCCCGGAGCAGGTCGCTGATCCAGGACCGACGCGGCGTCGCCGCGGCGGGGTCCATGACGGCACCCGATGGCCCGAGGATTAGCGCACCGATCTCGAGGAGCTCGGAGTACAGCTCGGAGGTCGCGACCTTCAGGTGGAGCGCGAGGACCGGATCTCCGGTGAGACTGCCGAATCCGAGCGCGCGCAGGCTCGAGGCCCGTTCGTAGGCTTCGGCGACTGCTCGGCGCGTGCCGGGGTCGGCATCGGGTCCGGCGAGCGCGATGATGTCGTGCACGACGTGCTCGAGGCTCTCGAACCACGTCACCGAGCGTTCGTGGTCGAGCGACCCGTTGATGACAGCCCACCCTCCGTCGAGATCGCCAACGAGCGCGTCGCGGGGGACCGCGACCTGGTCGAAGGCGATCTCGACGAACTCGGCGGTCCCACCGAGGTGGCGCACCGGGCTGACCTCGACCCCTGGGGCGCGCATGTCGATGACCAGCGCGGCGGGCGCCATCGCCTGCTGCCCCGGGGTCCCGAACTGCATGAACGTGGGCGCCACGATCGCGTATCCGGCGAAGTGCAGCGAGCGCGGAACCTCGCGTGCTGCAAGCTCCTCGATGTACATCACGCTCTGTCGGAGGGTGGCGTTCCGGCCACCGAGCTCGGGGGGATACTCGGGCACCATCCAACCGTGGTCGAAGAGCGTCGCCAGCCACCGCGGGGCGCACTCGGGGAGGAGCACAGGGCTGTGCTCGACGTGGCCGAGCTCGGCCGGGGTGTGCTCGTCGAGGAAGGCCTGTCGCTCGCGTCCGAATTCCTTGTCGTCCGGGCTCCAGCTGCGGTCCATGATCACTGAGCCCTTCGCGTACCGCGCCGGCGACGCGCCGGCGACGCGCGGTCGGCGGAGGCCGGTTCCCGGGAGTGTCGACTCCCCAGGCGGCGGGAATGGGGTAGTAAGTACAGTCTGGAGTTTACATGTAGCGGTGATCCTTGCCACACGGGCGAGTGCGCACGCGAGAACAAGAGAGAGTGAGGACCGGTGGAACGGGACGCGCTGGTGATCGAGGTCGGTCTCAACGAGGCCGCGATGCGGGCCCAGACTCCCCACGTCGCGTACACGCCGGCGGAGTGCGCGCGCGACGCTAACTCGTGTGCTGGCGCGGGTGCCGCGCTCGTGCACTGGCACGCGCGCGACGCGGCGACCGGTGCTCAGCGACTCGCAGCCACCGACCTGTACGCCGAGGCACTCGACGGGATGCACGCCAGCGGGGTGCTCGCGTACCCCACCTACCCGATTGACGTCGACACGGTCGACGGTCGCCTCGGCCACTGTTTCGCACTGCACCGCGATCACGGCCTCGAGATCATGCCCCTCGACCTGGGTTCGGTGAGCACCGTCATCTGGGACCAGGCGACGGCATCCTTCCCGTTCCCCGACATCGAGCCGAGCGTCGTAACGAACCCGCTGGCGTTCACGCTGGGCGCACTCGAACGCGGTCGCGACCTCGGCCTGGTGCCGACGTTCGGCGTGTTCGACCTCGGTGGGACGCGAACGCTCGCGCTGCTCATCGAAGCCGGCTTGGTGCGCGAGCCGGTGATGGTGAAGTTCTTCTTGTCGGGCGCGTGGGCCGTGGGTCCGTTCCCGAGCGAGGCGGCCCTGGACTTTCACCTCACCCAACTCCCTGAGGGGATCGACGTCGAGTGGATCGCCGTGCCGTACTCGCTCGATGATCCTGGGCTCATCGAGCGACTGTGTCGCCACGCGATCGAGCGCGGCGGCGGCGTGCGGGTCGGGATCGGCGACAACCCCATGGCAGACCCCGACGCGACGAACGAGACGTGGGTCGAGCGCGCCGTCGGGTGGGCTGCGGCCGCCGGGCGACCGGTGGCATCCGCGGACGATGTGCGCGGCCGGCTCGGGATCCGATGA
>Ga0209048_10000870_pt1 | contig 32181 bp, 30 predicted proteins | sample FrelakmetCRP12CR_FD_187146 | JGI IMG/M metagenome (GOLD analysis project Ga0209048, IMG submission 187146) | Freshwater lake sediment microbial communities from the University of Notre Dame, USA, for methane emissions studies - CRP12 CR (SPAdes)... | ecosystem: Environmental > Aquatic >...
GAACTTCCGAACCCCGAGTGGTTCGTCACCGGACGGATCGCTGCGCTGATCGATTATCTGGCCAGCATCCAGGTCAAGTGAGGGCGCCGACGCAACCGGCGCGTGCGAGCCGCGGCATCCGCAAACACGAACACGGGTCAGGCGGTCACGGAGCACTCGAAGGGAGATCACATGCGCAGGCGCCTGTACTTTGTCCTCCCCGATCTCGGCAGCGCGATCCAGACCGCCAATGACCTGCTGCTCGCCCGTATCGAAGATCGCCACATGCATTTTCTCGGACGCCGCGGCATGTCGCTCGGAGAACTGCACGAGGCGAGCATCCTGCAGAAGTCCGACTTCCGCCACAGCCTCTTCCTCGGCATGCTGCTCGGCACGATCGGCGGACTGATCGTCGGCGTGTTTCTGAAGGCCGTAGTCGTGTCGATCGGCGCCTTCGACTTCGACGTTGGCGCCGTGATCATCGCCACGCTTGCCGGCGCGCTGTTCGGAGGCTGGGCCTCGACGCTGATCGGCATCTCGACACCGAACCACACGCTCAAGCCGTTCGACGCGGACATCGAAGCCGGCCGGATCTTGCTGATGGTCGACGTGGCGCCGGGCCGAATCGACGAGGTCAAGGCGCTGGTGGCGAAGCGCCATCCGGAAGTCACTGACCGTGGCGTCGAGCCGCTGATGCCGGCGTTTCCGTGACAACCGCCTCTGCGGAGACCCGAACAGCGTACGCGGGCGCGGTTCACCCACCGCGCCGGTAACGAGAGCTTGCGCGTCGACCCGTTCAGGACAGCTTCGACACGTTGCTGCAGGTAGCGCGCACGCGCCCGCGGGATGCTCGACCAGGCAAACGACACTGCTGAAGACCTCGTATTTCGGTTGCCCGGAAACGGTGTCCCGAAACACTGAACTTGGGCGGCGCCGCTCTTGTCCGTCAGCCAGCGCACCGGAGTTCACCCGGGCCAGAGGCAGAATGACCCACCTTCTATTCAACTTTAATTTAACCTTATAAATGACTGATTAAATTAATATTTATTCGTCAATAGACCGAAAATCCGGGACAAACGCCCATCCGGGCACCCGCGCAGGAACGCCGGTTCGAGTCCCGGTCGGGAGCCAACGAAGCCAGGCTCATGGGCCACTCATCGGGGTGGCCTTTTACGCTTATGGGGTCGGGTCGGCAACGAATACGATCGTCGTGAGCGCAATCCGGACCTCTGCGCTGACCGGCCCCAAGGCTGGCCGCTCGAGAATTCAGGTCCGACCGGTCCTCGAGAGGGGTCAGGATCATGTCCGAGCGGCCGCTCAATCGGAGTGACTTCAAGCGCGGCGGATCGCCGCGACCGTCTTCCTCAATGAAGGACCGCCCGCAGGCCCATTGGCTATCGGGCGGCATCGCCGCTGCAAGCCAAATAGAGGTCGGACGCCAAGGCTGCCGATTCACGGTCCGGCGATGACCCAGCTCGGAATCAGGCGGCGCGTTACGGGCCGACGTTTCGCAGATGTTCCCGCTGCAGCGGCGTCAGCAACGCTTCGGCCTTGTCGCGGACATCGAGCGCGTTTTCGAGCATCCGCAGACGCAGTTCGGACAGGCGCCGGTAGCAGGCCGGGATCGCGGGGCGCTCTCGCTTCTCCGCCCACATCGCATCGCGCAGCTTCGACATCTCGTCCTGCATCTTGCCCATCGCGTCCCAGTTCCTATCGCGCAGATCGTCCTGGAGTTTCAGCACCTGCCGGCGCTGCGATTCATTCAGATCGAGTCGATGAATCGGGCCCAGGCCGAAGCCCATCATGCCCATCACTCCCGGGTGCATGCGCCTGCCGCCGTGGCCAGGCCTCACCCACAAACCGACGCCGTCGTCGTCAGGCGGACCAGACCCGGGTCCGTGGCCGGGGGCGTGGCCACCCATCATCCCCGGCCCCATCATCGGCGATGGCTGCGCCGGGGGTCGCGTCTGCTGCGCAAATGCAACCGGACCAGTGATGCCCAATGCGGTCAATGGCACGACTGCAGTCCGCTTCCAGTCCATGCCCGCCTCCCGAAGAAGAAAGTCACCAAGCTACTCTGATCGGCGCCGTTGGGCCGGTATCGCACACGAAGGTTCCAGACGGGATCTCGGGTCGTCAGTGCAGCCAGTAACACCCCAATGACGAGCTGCGAGACAGCCCCCATGAAAGCGCAGACTCATGCGATGCGTGGACCAGGGTCAAGTTCAAGTCCACCGGGCGCAAAATCGTGGCGCGTCATCTGAGATTGATTGCGGTCAGCGGAATTGAGACACCCTCCCGGGCACAATTGCGTTTCTTTTTCTATGTCAGCGCGTTTCGGTGTGGTCTGGCCCGCCGGAACCCGTGCAATTTGCCCGAGGACACACGTGTTCGTGCCTGCGAGGATGGAAGCCGTGTCTGACACTCCCACCCTCTCGCGACCGACACGTGGAGGCGAAGCGCGCACGCCCTGGGTCCGTGGCCTCGCATGGGATGCCTTCTGGCTGCAGTCAGCCCTCTGGCTGGCGCCGCTTGCCCTGCTGCTCGCGCACGGCCACGAAGATCCTAGCGAGAGCCCGCTGGATTTGCTCGTCTTCGGCCTCACGGCCCTGTTCTGGCTTAGCCACCGATTCGGCTCGACCTGGCTCGCGTACGCGACAACGGCCTACCGGCCGCTGCTGCGTGCCGAGCCGGCACGTTTCTTCATTGTTCCGATCGCGATCGCCGCAGCCTGCTTCGCCATCCTGCTCCCGGGGAACGATGCCCTCCCGTTCACGCGCCCGGAACGCGTAATGGCACTTGCGACCGTCGACTTCGTGCTCGTCACGTACCACTTCGCCGCGCAGCACTTCGGCGTGCTCAGTCTGTACCGAGTCCACAGCGGGAGGGCCGCCGATGCCTGGACGCGGCGCCTTGATCGCCTCTTCGCACTCGGTGTTGGCGGCGCGCTCGTCGTGGTGGTCGAGGTGGTCGGCGAGACGAACTTGTTCCAGGAGCTGTGGGTGGGGCCGTGGCTCGACCCAAAGTGGCTCGCTGAAGCATCGGGCATGCTGCGCGTCGCGGCCACCGCACTGGTCGTGGCAATGACCCTCGTGCTGCTCGCGGCAGAAGCACGTGCTCCGAAGGTCTCGCTGCCGCGCGTCCTTTACGCCGTCGGCGTGGCCGTGATGGTCGGTGGCGGGCTCCACACAGATCGGCCCTTCCTGTTCGTCGCAGTCTGGGCCGCCCAGCACTGGCTGGCCGCGACTGCCCTGGCTACGCGCGTCGCGTGTGCCGAGCCGGCGCCGCCCGGCTCGCACGTCTGGCGAGCGCTGCACGCAGTGAACCGGCGACCTTGGGCACTGCTGCTCGTGCTTGGCCTGCTCTCGGTCCTGCTGCTCCCCGTTATGGAGATCGAAGCGCTCAAATCCGGCGGCACATACTACGGTGACCGCATCTTCGGCGCACTTGCCATCGCGTTACGCACGTCGGAATGGGTGCCCGCGCTGCTGGCCCTCGGCTTCACGACCGGGTTCCTGCATTACTGGCTCGATCGCGCCGTCTACCGCCTGTCGCGCCCAGCGGTGCGGATCGCCGCACGCGGGCTCTTATAGGCGGGCTTGCCTCTGAAGGATCATTGCGGAACTCAACGCGACCGATAGCGTGGATGGCCGCTGCCACCCGGACATTTTCCATGCCCTTGAGCCGGGGCGAGCGTTGCTTTCTGGCAAGGCTGACGGCCACCCGATGGGTCAGTGCTCGGTATTCGTCATTGAGGAACATCAGGACCAGTGCGCCGTTCGACGCCGAGACGGCTTGCTTGGAAATTTAGGCCCGACTTGTCCGCGGAAGACGATCAAGACCAAGTACAGTCTCAGGGAGGCTGCGTAACGCGCCCTACCCCGCTGCCAACTTCTAGCGAAAGGCAGGAGATGGCCAGCGGGCGCTCCCGGCGTCAAGAACAAAACGTGGATTCTGTGCACCAGGGCAATCAACTCTTTGCTGCTCCCGGCGCCGGCCGTCAATCGTCGCTCAGTTCGCCACCGTGATCTCCGAACGCCGTTTCATGGCGCGGACATCCCCGGTGTCGGTAGAGCGCACGCGAGAGTCGTCCTCGGCCGGCGACTAATCACCCGACCCTGGTGGCTCAGCCAGCCATGCCTCGATCCGTGCCGTCAACGCGGCATCCCGCGCGCAAATTTCGGAAGCCGGAACGCCGGCGCCGAGGATATTGCTCTCAAGATGGACTGCGCCGTCAAACACCCTGACCTGCACTACATCGCCATTCTGCGCGAACGGCGTTGCGCTCAATGCGGACGAGACCGCCCTATTCATCGCCAACACGGGCGACAATCGAATCCTGAAAATGGATCTTGCGACGAAGAAGATTTCAGTCTTTGCCAAGAGCGTCCATCGCGCCGACGGCATCTGCTTCGACGACAGTGGCCGGCTCTGGGTTGCGGCGAACCAGGCCGATCGGATCATCGCGCTCAATGAAATCGGGCGAGTCATCGCGCGGCTGGGCGAGTTCCAGGGCATTCGCAGCGACGGCGCACCCAACGGGCTTCTGTTGCCCGCGAGCCCGGTGATCGTCGGCGGCTGGATGTACGTGACCAACCTTGCGTTTCGGCTGACTGGGAGCCCTGCCGAGTGGGAAGCCGACGTGAGACGCCGGACCATCTCACGCATCAAAGTGCCGAAGCGTTAGCGGTTTGGGAAAGGCCGCGCCTCGGCCGTGCGCGGCCTATCCGTGAGGACGGATGGGGTCACCGCGACCGAGGCAAGCGACAGCACCGCGCGCGGCAGAAGCGGTGGAAGAATGTTCGAGGCACAGCGCGTGTCTGGATTCGACGATCGGCGGCCCGCATGGGAATCGGTCAACTGCGGCTTCACGGCCGAAGGTCTGCCGATCGGTTAGCAGATCAAAGGCCATCGCCATGACGACCGGGGTGGACCGCCGGTGGCGAGCGCATTTGAGCAACCCCGCTCCGCGCCCAGGCAATGGCCGCAGCCCTGAACAGCCACGCCAGTACCGCTGCGAGGCCCAGGCCGATGTGCACGGCGGCCACGCCGCGCGCGCCCGCCCGCTCCACGACCAAGCCGAAGGCCAGCGTCACGACCGCATAACCGATGGCCGCACGCAGCGGCGAGGTGCCCTGGCGGCCGCGGCGCGCCGGCGCCCACAACTGGCCGCCCCAGGCGAGGCCCCAGGCCGCACCGTGCGTGACCGCAAGGCCCAACAAATCCAGCGGCGCGGCGGCCCAAGCGGCCAGGGCAGCGCCGGCCGCCAGCAGCGTGGCACAGACCAGCGACAGTGTGCGCAGCGACCAACCTGCGATCGATTCCTTGAGCACGAGCGGCGGGCCGAACATCGCCCCAAGGTGCAGCAACACCATCGCCTGCGGCGCGATCGCCTGGGCCCGGCACCAGGCCGCCATCATCGGCAGCGCGGCCATCATCGGCAGCATGGCCGCTCCAGCGAGCAACGTGGGCCATTGCAGCGTGTCGCGCCATGCACCTGCAGGCCAGGCCGGCAGCGAACAATCAAAGAGGCCCGCGCGGCAACCCGGCGCACGCGCGCTGTCATCGAGCCGGCGCTGCAGCAGGATCAGCACGACGGCTGTCGCGCCGACGAAAGCCGCCAGCCGCGCCGCCAGTGCCGGCAAGTCGCCGAGGTCGCCCAGGACCAGGCCTGCGCACAGCGCGCCCAGGCTTGCGGCGGCGATCGGTGGCGCCGGCGCTGCCCTTTGCGCCTGGCGCAGGCTGCGCACGACGCCCGAGGCCAGCGCGGTCAACGCGGCCCAGCCCAGCAACGCCGGCAGCAGCGCGGTCAAGCCGCCCGCTTGCGCGGTGGCCAGCAAACCCAGGCCGGTGATCGTCGCCACGAGTCCAAGGGCGAGCGCGCGCATCCACGGGCGCACGCCACCGCGAGTAGCCACCGCAGCGGCGCCGCCGAGCGCAAACAGCCATAGGGCGACGAGCGCAAACCCGACGCGAAGCGACGGCGCGAACTGCAGCGCGAGGCTGCCGATGCCGACCCAGCCTGCGATCAACAGCCCCCAGGCACAGGCGCGCGCCAGCGTCAGGCGCAGCAGCACGAGGCGATCCTGACCGGCGCCGGTCGGGTCGGTCATCCGACCGCCTCGCATGCGAACGCCGGCGGCCAAGTCAGCGAGTGGCCGGTGCTGGCGGTGAACCGCTCCAGGTCCTCGGGCGTGTCGATGTCGGTGCGGTAGCGCCGGTTGTCGGTGTCAAACCAGCGAACGCGCTCGGGATGTGCCAGGCGCCACTTGCGACAGGCGAGGTCGGCCTCGCCGGCCAGCCACGCGTCGCGCAGCGCGGCGTCGAAGATCACCGGATTGCCCGGCTCGGGATCTCCCCCTGCAAATGCCACGCGCGGCACGACCATCGCGGCGTCGCCCCGCTTCTTGAACGCGCCGATCAGCTCGACGATGTCCTGCGCGTCGACCAGCGGCTGGTCGGCCAGTGCCACGATCACCGCATCGAGCTTGGGCGACAACGCCTTGAGGCCAATGCGCACCGAGGAGGCCTGGCCGTCGTCGGGGGACGGGTTGCGCGCCAGCGTGATCGGGAAGGCGCGCACCGCGGCCTCCACGGCATCTGCATGATGGCCGAGCACGACCACGACCTCGTCGATGCCGGCACCTGAGAGCGCGATGAGCTGGCGCAGGACGAGCGGCACGCCGCCCAGCTGAAGCAGCGCCTTCGGCCGCCCGCCCAGGCGCGTGCCGGCACCGGCCGCAAGCAGCACGGCGCCGACGGTCATGCGGCTGTACAGGCCACTGTTGCCCTTGAGGATGCAACCCATTTCAATCTCCTTCCACGATCCGCCCCGACCCGCTACAGAGTGGCCGCCAGGTTCCCGCCATCATCGCAGCGCCTCGATCAGACTGGGCAGCACCGCCCGGATGCTGGCCAGATCGGCGCCCGGTGCCAGCAAGTCCAGATGCGGTATCGCGGCCTGCATGCCCTGGCTGATCGGTGTATAGCCGGGTCGGTTGCACAGCGGGTTCAGCCAGACGATGCGTCGCGCGCGTCGCCGCAGCTGTCGCAGCGATTCGGAAAGCTGCGCCGGCTCGCCGGTGTCGTAGCCATCGCTCATGACGAGGATCGCGGTGCGCGAATGCACGATGCGCGCCGCATGTTCACGGTTGAACTGCGCGATGCTTTCGCCGATGCGCGTGCCGCCGGCCCAGCCCTGCGCGATCAGGTGCAGCCGCTCCTGCGCGCGCCAGGGATCGGGATCGTGCAGCGCCTGCGACACCGCGGTCACCCGGGTGTGGAAGAGGAAGCTGTAGACATCGGACAACTCCGCGCTCAGCGCGCGTGCGAGTCGCAGGTAGAAGAAACTGTACTGCGCCATCGAGCGGCTGACGTCGATCAGCAGCACCAGGCGCGGGCGCACTTGACGGCGGTCCTTCCAGGCCAGGTGCAACGGCGTGCCGCCGCTCGCCACGCTGCGCCGTATCGTGCCGGGCAGGTCCAGCCGCCGGCCGTGACGCGCGCGCACTTCGCGGCGCAGCCGGACGTGCTTCAGCTGCCGGGCAAAGCGCCGCATCAGCGCCTCGATGTCGAGCGCGTGTTCGCGTTCGGTGAGCGCGCGGAAGTCGGTGGAGCTCAGCACCTCCTGTCGGCTGGCCGCCTGGCGCGGACGAACTTCATCATCGTCGGCGGCCGCTTCGGCGTCGCCGGCCGCGCCGCTGGGTTGATCGCCGCTCAAGGCACCGTCGTCGGCCTCGCGGCGTTCGGGCCGCTGCCAGCGGTTGGCCGGCAGAAACCAGGCGTCGAACAATTCATCGAAGCGGCGCCATTCGTCCGCACGGCCGCACAGCAGCGCCTGAAGGCTCCAGCGCAGCACGTGCGAATCGAGCAGACCCACGCGCTGGGCGGTTTGCAGCACGGGCACGGCGTCGCCGCCGCCGCCCGCAAAACCGTTGGCGCGCAGGAAGCCCGGGAAGCCAGTCAGCCGTGCGGCGGCGCGCGCGTCGAGTGTCGGGGTGTTCAGAGCTAGCATGCCGCCGCCAGCCGAGCGACGGCTTCCCGCGGAAAGGCCGCCCGGTCGTCGCGGGTCTTGATCAAGGCGCTCAGGCTTTGCATGATGCGCTCGGCGCCATCGATGTCGATCACCGAGATTCCCAGGCGCAGCAGCGCCGCAGTCCAGTCCAGCGTCTCGGCGATGCCGGGTTTCTTCTGCAGTTCCATGCGGCGCACGCCCTGCACGAAGGCGACGATCTGCTGTGCCAGCTCGGCCGCCACCGTGGGGGCCTTGCAGCGCACGATGGCGAGCTCCTTTTCGTAGTCGGGGTAGTCGATGTACTGGTAGAGGCAGCGCCGGCGCAGCGCGTCGGACAGCTCGCGCGTGCCGTTGGAGGTAATCACCACCAGTGGCCGGCTGGTCGCATGCACGGTGCCGAGTTCGGGGATCGAGAGCTGAAAGTCCGACAGCAGCTCGAGCAGGTAGGCCTCGAACGCCTCGTCGGCCCGGTCGACCTCGTCGATCAGCAGCACGGGGGGCCGATCGCAGCTGATGGCCTCGAGCAGCGGACGCTTGAGCAGGTAGCGCTCGGAAAAGATGTCCTGCTCTTTCTGGGCGATGCCGCGTTCGTCGTGCTCGAGCAGCTTGATGGCCAGCAGCTGGCGCTGGTAATTCCATTCATACATCGCGGCATGGGCGTCCAGGCCCTCGTAGCATTGCAACCGGATCAGGCGCGTATGGCGCAGCGTCGCCAGCACCTTGGCCACCTCGGTCTTGCCGACCCCGGCGTCGCCCTCGAGCAGCAATGGCCGTCCGAGATCCTGCATCAGCAGCAGCGCGGCCACCAGGCTGGGCTCGGCGATGTAGCCGACCCGCGCGAGATCCCGCTGCCACGCGGCCAGTTCCTGCGCGCGGCCCGAACTCATGTCCTCTTCGCCGCGAACAGCGCGCGCAACCAGTCTTTGAATATCGCCCAGGCCAGGGCCAGGCCGTTGAGTTGCGTCGCTGCGGGCGCCGCCGCGGTTGCCGACGCGGCGGCAATGCCGGTGCGAGCGGCCGACTCCGCCGACGTGGCCACGGCCTGCGCGTGCAACGCCTGCGCCTGGGCGGCAAAGTTGGCGGCAAACTGCTTGAGCACCTGATCGGCCACCGAGTTCATCATGCGCCCGCCGAAGGCGGCCGCCTTGCCGCTCATCGACACCTCGCTCGTGCCCACCAGGTTGCACGAACTCGCGTCGACTGCCTCGACCCGCGTCGTCAGGTCCATCGACGCGCCGGAGCTGCCCGTGCTGTCGGTGCCCTTGCCGACCAGGCGCAGGGTCTTGCTCGCCGGTTCCAGCGCCATGACCTCCACATCGCCGCGAAACGACATGTTCGCCGGGCCGAACTTGACCGCCAGCGTGCCCTTGTAATGCCGTTCGTCGATACGCTCGGTGATGCTTGCGCCAGGCAGGCAGCCGGCCACGCCTCCGATGTTCTGCAGCAGCACCCAGGCGGTGTCAGCCGACGCCGGCACGGCGAAGACCTTCTCGAGCTGTACCTTCATCGGTGCCCTGCGCCGGCCGCGACCGTTGCGTTGCCGTGATTCATCGCTTGTTGATGCCCAGTGCATTGCACTGCTGCCAGACGCGGTACGCGCTGTGCGGCATGTCCATGTGCCTGACGCCCAAGTGGGCGAAGGCGTCGATCACGGCGTTGCTGAAGCACGGAATGCCGCCCACGTGCGGCGATTCGGCGACACCCTTGGCGCCGATCGGGTGATGCGGGCACGGCGTGACCGTGTGGTCCGTCTCCCAGTGGGGGGTCTCCATGGCGGTGGGCAGGAAGTAGTCCATCAGGCTGTTGCCCAGGTGGTTGCCGTTCTCGTCGAACGGGATCTGCTGGCCCATCGCCACCGCAAACGCCTCGGTCAGGCCGCCGTGGATCTGGCCTTCGATCACCATCGGATTGATGCGCGTGCCGCAGTCGTCGAGCGCATAGAAGCGGCGTACCATGACCTCGCCGGTGTACTTGTCGATGTCGACCACGCACAGATACGCGCCGAACGGGAAGGTCATGTTGGGCGGGTCGTAGTACGACACCGCATTCAGTCCCTGCTCCATGCCGGCCGGGATGTTGCTGGTGTGCGAGACCATGCAGATTTCCTTCATGGTCTTGGCCTGGCTGGGGTTGCCCTTGACCTTGAAGCGATCGATCTCCCACTCGAGGTCGCCCTCGGCCACCTCGAGCAGATGCGCGGCGATCTTCTTGGCCTTGTCCTTGATCTTGCGCGCGGCCTGCGCCGTGGCGGCGCCGGAGACCGGCGTCGAGCGCGAACCCCAGGTGCCAGCGCCGTAGGGCGCCTTGTCGGTGTCGCCCTCCTCCACCACGATGTCGCTGGCGGGCAGGCCCAGCTCGGTGGCGATGATCTGCGCATAGGTGGTCGCGTGGCCCTGGCCCTGCGTCATGGTCCCAAGGCGGGCGATGACGCCGCCGGTCGGATGAACCCGGATCTCGCAACTGTCGAACAGGCCGATGCCCAGGATGTCGCAGACCTTGGTCGGACCGGCGCCGACGATCTCGGTGAAGGTGGCCAGGCCGATGCCCATCAACGTCGGCGAGTTTGGATCGGCGCGCTTGGCCGCCTGCTCACGGCGCAGCCCTTCGTAGTCGACGGCCTTCAGCACTTTGTCGAGCGCCGCGTGATACGCGCCGCTGTCGAGCGTCCAACCAAACGCGGTGGTGTACGGGAACTGCTCGGCCTTGACGAAGTTGCGCCGCCGGATCTCGGCCTTGTCGATGCCCAGCTTCAACGCCAGCACGTCGATCATGCGTTCGATCAGGTACACGGCCTCGGTCACCCGCAGCGAGCAGCGGTAGGCCACCCCGCCCGGCGCCTTGTTTGTGTAGACCGCGTCGACCCGGCAATAGGCGCTGGGAATCGCGTACGAGCCGGTGCAGATCGAAAACAGGCCCGCCGGCAGCTTGGTCGCCGACACATGCGAGTTGAACGCGCCGTGGTCGGCCAGCGCGGTGAAGCGCAGTGCCTTGATGCGGCCGTCCTTGTCCGCCGCGAGTTCGCCGACGCCATGGTAATCGCGGGCGAAACCGGTGGTGGAGATGTTCTCGATGCGCGATTCGATCCACTTGACGGGTACGCCCGTCACGATCGAGGCGACGATGGCAACGACATAGCCCGGATACACCGGCACCTTGTTGCCGAAGCCGCCGCCGATGTCGCCGCCGACCACGCGGATCTTGCTTTCCGCCACGCCCGACAACATGGCGAGCACCGTGCGCACCAGGTGCGGCGCCTGCGTCGTCATGTAGACGGTCAGATAGCCGGTGGCCTTGTTGAACGACGCCACACAGCCGCAGGTCTCGAGCGGGCAAGGATGCACGCGCGGGTTCAGGATCTCTTCGCGCACGGTGACGGCGGCGCTGGCGAAGGCCGCGTCGGCAGACGCCTTGTCGCCGGCCTCCCAGGTGAAGATGTGATTGGGATGGGTGCGCGGGCCGTGTCCGACCTCCTTCTTGTCGGCAATGTCCTCGCGGATGATCGGCGCGTCGGCAGCCATCGATTTCTTGGGGTCGACGATCGCCGGCAGTTCCTCGTAGTCGACCTCGACCAGCGCGGCGCCGTCGGCGGCGGCGTAGCGGTCGCTGGCCAGCACCATCGCCACTTCCTGCATCTGGAAACAGACCTTCTTGTCGGCGAGCACGGCCTGCACGTCGCCACCCAGCGTGGGCATCCAATGCAGGTTGACGGGCTTCAGGTCGTCGGCGGTGAGCACTGCCACCACGCCCGGCGCGGCCAGCGCCTTGGTCTTGTCGATCGACTTGATGCGGGCGTGCGCATACGGGCTGCGCACGAGGGCGCCGAACAGCATGCCCGGCAGCTTGATGTCGTCGACATAGTTGCCCTGGCCGCGGATGAATTTCGCATCCTCCTTGCGCAGCAACGAGGTGCCCATGCCCTGTAGTTTCTGTTCGCGTTCCTGGAGTTCGGACAAATCGCCCATGAAGTGTCTCCGGTTGATTCGGTGAATGTGTGGGTGCGCGGCGCCTCAGGCGGTCGCGGTCTGCGCCGCAGCCAGCTTCTTCGCCGCCGACTGCACCGCCTTGACGATGTTCTGGTAGCCGGTGCACCGGCACAGGTTGCCGGCGATGCCGTAGCGGATCTCCTGCTCAGTCGGGTTCGGATTCTCCTTCAGCAGGCGGTAGGCGCGGGTCAGCATGCCGGGGGTGCAGTAGCCGCACTGCAGGCCGTGCTCCTCGTGAAACGCCTGTTGCAGCGCATGCAGCACGCCCCCCTGCTCCAGGCCTTCGACCGTGAGCATCTCGGCACCGTCGCACTGCACGGTCAGCACGGTGCACGACTTGACCGACAGGCCGTCGACGTCGACCGTGCAAGCGCCGCAATGCGAGGTCTCACAGCCGATGTGCGGCCCCGTGTGCGCGAGCTTCTCGCGCAGTGTGTGGATCAGCAGTTCGCGCGGCTCGACCATCACCTCGACGCCCTTGCCGTTGAGCTTGAATGACACCTTGTGCGTGCTCGCCATCTTTCGACTCCTGAGTTCTTGTGATCTATGACTTGATCGAACGCGCATGCGCAGCCTGCAGCGCACGCCTTGTCATCTCGCCGCACATGGCCGTCTTGTAGGCCGCATCGCCGCGCTGGTCGGGGCTCGGCTCGCAGATGCTCATGGCCAGGCGCGCCGCCTCGTTGAGGCTCGCCTCGCTGACCGGCTTGCCGACCAGGGCGGCCTCCGCCGCCCGAGCCCTGAGCGGCGTCGGGCCGGCATTGGTCAGCGCGATGTTGGCCTTTGCCACGCTGCCGCCCCTCACCTGCAGCAGGACCGCGGTGGCGGCCGTGGCGAAGTCGCCGGTCTTGCGCTTGAGCTTCTGGTACGACCAACCCGTGCCGCTGGCGGGAATGGGCACGCGGATCTGGGTCAGAATCTCGTCCGGCTCGAGCAACGTGCTGTACAGGCCGAGGAAGAAGCCGTCGGCCTTGACGACGCGCTCGCCCCGGGGCCCCGTCACGACGAAGGATGCGTCCAGCGCCAGCATCAGCGCCGGGTGATCGTTGCCCGGGTCGCCGTGCGAGATGTCGCCGCCGATCGTGCCCTTGCAGCGCACCTGCGGGTCGGCGATCCAGCCTGCGCCCTCGACCAGCAGCGGCACCTTGTCGGCCAGCAGCGCGGAGCGGAGCAGATCGTCTTCGGTCGTCATCGCGCCGATGCGAATTTCGTTGCCCACCTGCGAGATGCCGCGCAGATCCGGGATCTTGCCCAGGTCGATCAGGTGGCTCGGCGCCGCGAAGCGCAACTTCATCATCGGCAGCAGGCTGTGACCGCCGGCCAGCAGCTTGGCTTCGGGTCCAAGTTCGCCGAGCAGCTTGATCGCGTCGGCGACCGAACGAGGCGCGTGATAGTCGAATCCCGATGGAATCATGGCGTGTGTCTCCTTGGTCGGCTCGGGTGCACCCCGGCCATGCACTAATAACGGCGACCTTACCGGCGATCGCGCTGCGGAAGATTAACCTTGCATCAAACGCGCACAACCTAACACGAAGCGGTGCAGCATGCGCACGGGTGGCCTCAGCGCTCGCCCATGGTTTGCGCGATGCCCGGTCGCTCCCGGCGGCGTGGCACGCGGGTGCGCGCCGCCGCCAGCCCGCACCGCGGCGGCGAACTGAGATGGCGCACCCACCTGCGCCTGCTGCCCCCTGCCGCCGAACTCACCCGAACTGAATCCGGTCAGGCATCCGCGGGACGAGATCTGCGAAGAACCCTTCCTCGACCGCGCCTTCGACCCCCCCTCGATGCGCTTGAAGATCACCTCGTCGACGCCGCGCTGGCCCGCGAGCAGGAGCCCGACCGCGTCCGCTCGATCGCCGCATGGCCGTGGATGACAGATTCACGATTGCCGGCGGATTAGAATTGCCGGGCGAAGAAGGACGTGGGGCCGAAGCACTGTGAGACTGCCTTGAAGCTGAACCCCGACGCAGCGATTGCGCGCATCGGGTATGCGAACCGGCTCGTCATGCGCGAAGGCAAGACGGCCCGGTCGAGGGCGGAAGAGCCCTGCGAGGAAGCCGCCGCGCGCGAACCGCTGGACGCGACGGAAGAGCTCGACGTGGCGCTGGCCCGGGCCGAACGGGACGATTGACGCGCGGCGGACATGTTGACGCAACCGCGCACGGCGTTCGTGTTGGCCGGCGGTGGCAGTCTGGGCGCCGTGGTGGTGGGCATGTTGCGCGAGATCGTTGCCGCCGGTGAGCGACCCGATTTCGTCGTCGGCGCCTCCGCCGGCGCGATCAACGGGGCGTTCTACGCGGCGAATCCCACGCCAGCCGGCGTGGCTGCGCTCGAGTCGATCTGGCGCAACCTGACCAACGCCAGCATCTTCGGCCCACGCTGGACGCCGTTGCTGGCGCTGCTGTGCCGACGTGACTATCTGTTCAGTGCGAACCGTTTGCGCACACTGCTGCTGCAGCATCTTTCGTTCGGCGATCTGCGCGCGACCCAGCTACCCCTGTATGTGATCGCCAGCGATCAGCGCAGCGGTGAAGAGGTGATCCTGTCGGATGGACCCGTGGTCGAAGCGGTGCTGGCGAGCTCGGCGATTCCCGGCGTGTTTCCCGCGGTGCACATCGGCAACCGCGACCTGGTCGATGGCGGGGTCGCCAGCAACGCCCCGATCGGCGCGGCGATCACGCTTGGCGCAACGCGCGTGGTCGTGCTGCCCACGGGCTTCACCTGCGACCAGAAGCGTGTGCCGACCGGTGTGCTCGGCCGCACCATGCACGCGCTGAACCTGATGGTGACGCGGCAACTGGTCGTCGATCTGGAGCGCTGGTCGTCCAGGGCGCAGATTGTCGTTGCCCCACCGCTGTGCCCGCTGAATTTCTCCGCCTACGACTACTCGCACGGGGGCGAATTGATCGATCTCGCCGCGGCCAGCACGCGCGCGTGGATCGAGCGCGACGGGCTGAAAACGACCGGTATTCCGCATCAGCTGGTCGAGCACCAGCACTGACGCGAGACCGCGCGCCTGTTGATCGGCGCTCGTTGACGGCGCGGCTTGGCATGGCGAAGGCGCGGCCGGCGTCGTGCTGCCGGGAGAGGTCGTCGGCGCGGCCGCCGCATGGATCGTGATGCCGCGCTCGCGCAGTTCTGCAACCCGCCGCTTGGCGTTCGGATTGGCCTTGCCGGCCCGCCGCTGCATCTCGCGCGCCGCGGTGTCGGGCCGCACCCGGAAGACGGTGGAGGAGTTCTGCAATCCGCGGTTCTCGCTCCACGATGCGAATATCGACGCCTTGGGTCTGCGTGGCAAAGGTCGCATCCTGGAAGGAACCCGCCGAACAAGACCGAAACACTCAAGCCCGGGCCACTGTTCGGCGTCCAGGTCTCGGACATCGTCAGCATGAAGAATCCTGCCTACTCTGTTGCCTCGCAAGGACGCTTTGCTCCGAGCGGGAATCGCCCCGGATTGCGCGTGAATTCTTGCGTTGGGCCAACAGCCCGAAGTTTCGGTGCGTTTCCCGCTCAGCGCCTTCTCATTCCCGAGCGCGTTTTGATCGCGGTCTCGCACTCGGCGGACGAAGAAGCCGCTAGCGCAGCAGCTCGCGCAGTTCAGCCCACGCCTCTTTATCGCTGCGTTTGATCTGTTCCAGCTCCTGGCGCAGTCGCTCCAGGCGCTGCGGAGCCGATTGTTTCTTGATCTGCTCAACCTCGGCGGCCAGTTCGCGGAATTCCTTGATGCGTTCGTCGCCGGCGGTCTTCGGCAGCGCCTCGGTCAGCGCTTCCACCGCGTCCGTCAGGCGGCCGATCTGGCGCCCGTAGCTGTGCCTGCTGATGACTTCGCGCTCGACGTCCGGCGCGGACGAATTGACGCTGTTCACGGTGATTACGTTGCCGAACGACCAGCCCGGATTGATCGGCTGGGTCAGCGACTGCGGCGCGACGCCGAACCAGGGCGCGTGACCGGACATCGCGGCCGACCACGGCACTGCCCACGCCCACCACGGCGCCTGATCCTCGTTGGTGGTCACATCTGCCATCACTGCCTCCGTGCCGGTTGCATTGATCGATGGTAACGCCGGCGCGCCAATGTGCCGGCCCGAACAGTCTCCCCTGCATGCGTGGGGTGCCAGGGTCCGGCGACACGTCCGCGCTTGGCGGCCGCGCCACGGAGCTCATGAGAGGGCGTCGATGCGACCGGCGGCAACGTAGCCGACCCCTGACCAGTACTCGAGGGTTCAGGCAATGTCCGATCAGAATTGAACTGCATTAACTGACAGGCTGCACCCGATCCATTGCAGCCTTTGCACAAAGCTGAAAGCGGACGGATTCGAAGTGCTCACAAGCGGACTTTCGGCTAGCCGATCCGGCGCTCCGGCCCCTCAGTCTCCGATCACATGCAGCGCCACCTCGCGGCGGTGGCCGCGCAGCCGATGTTCGTACACGTAGATTCCCTGCCAGGTCCCGAGCAGCAGCGCGCCGTGTTCCAGCGGGATCGACAGCTGAATCGGCGTCAGCGCGCTGCGCACGTGCGCGGGCATGTCGTCGCGTCCCTCGGCGGCGTGCTCGAACAGCGGATCCCCGTCGGGCACGAGCCGGGAGAGAAAGCGCTCCAGGTCGCGCTGGACCCCCGGATCGGCGTTTTCCTGGATCAGTAGGCTCGCCGAGGTGTGCCGGATGAACACGGTCAGCAGGCCGTCGCGCACCCCCGTCGAGGCGACCCATGCGGTGACTTGCCGCGTGATGTCCACGAGCCCGCGCCGCGGGGTTTCGATCAGCAAGCGATGCTGCGCCTGTCGCATTCGTGAAGGCTAGCAGCCGCCACAGAGGGACTCGTCGTTGCCTACGCGACCAGAATTGGCTGGGACGATCCGGTGCGTTACACGAGTGCTACCGCGCGGCTGCTTTCGTGTGGTCCGCGTGGCACATCACGCAATTCATGTGGCCCTGCTGGTCCCAGTGCATCGCCTTCTGCGGCGCCAGCGCCGTGTCAGGCCCATGGCAACCGACGCAGTGCCAGACCTCTTTGGCTGGCTTCCACACCGGCGGCTTCCACTTGCCGTCGAAGTATTCGTTGAGAGCCAGCGTCACCGTGTAGGCGACTTCGCCGGCCACCTTGGCGCACCGCTCGATCTTCGCGTCCGACTTGATCGTCGCGCCGGCCGCCACCGCCCACTTCGATACCGAGGTGTGGCACAGCGGCGACATCGCCTTCACCTTGATCTGCTTCGGCAGCGGCGAGATGTCATCGAACCGCTCGCTCGGGAAGTCTTGTTCGGCGTACCACCAGAACAGCCGGTCGACGATCTGGTTGTTCTGCTGCTCGTCCTTCTTGCCGCTGTAGGTGACGATGTTGATGATGGTCGACGCGCCGGCGAGCGCGCCGCACAGCGTTCCGTGACCGCCGTGGCCGGCGGCCGCGTGCGCCATCATCATGTCCGGCAGCGTCGTCCACGGGTAGCCGCCTTTCTCCTTGAGCATGCTGAGCAGGCTCAGGTAGGACGCGGTCCCGCATCCGCCCTTCTCCTTGTAGAACCGGTATCCGCGCCGTCCGGCCTCCAGCGGGTCGAGCTTGACCCACTTCCACGGCAGCGGCGGCGCTTCCGCTGCAGCGCTCGTTGCGGGCGCAGCGCCATATGCACTGGCGGTAACGGCGCCAGTTGCACCTCCCACGAAGAGCGCGGCGGATTCTTTCAGAATGGTCCGCCGAGAGACTGAATCGCCTCGATTGATTTGTGGGTTCATCCTCACCTCACAGCGCGGGCGGAAAGCCCTGTACCGAATAGATTAGGCTGCGCGCCGTCGTATACCTTGACGGAACGCATGCAAAGGAATGTCCGCTCGTCGGCCGAACCCGCTATCGACGGGAACATCCGGTACTGGCCGATGGGAGTCCGTCACCTCACCGTCTCGACGCGGTCGGAGGCGATGGTCAGCCCTAACGGGTACGGGACGGCGGGTTTCGTCTGCATGAACATTCCCAATTGGCTGACTCCACGGGTTGCCGCAGCGTACGATTTACAGATAGACACCCATGGGTGCCGTGGGCGGGTCACCGACCAATGGTGGACGCAAGCATGAAGACCTCAGCGAACGCGCCTGTCGCCGAGCCGACCCCAGACTTCTCGAGCGATCAGTTCCTTATTGGCCAGTGGTCGTGTGACCTGCAGCGCGAAGGACGGCAACCTGCAAAGGAAGAGGCCTTCTATTCCTGGGCCCTCGGTGGGCAGTGGCTAGCGCTGACCTATACCCTGACGCCAGGCGAAGCGGACCTTCCCGTCACAACCACGATGGCATACGAAACGTTTGATGCCGCGCTGCGCAAGTGGGTGTATTTCTCCTTCCGCAGCGATGGGGTGTACGGGACTTCCTACTCGGACGGCTGGTGCCGAAACGTCAAGATCTACGAGCCTGCGGTCGATGCGCCGCAGAAGTTCAGGCTCGTGGTGACGAAGGTGAGCGATCAAGAATTCTCGGAAGAGGTGGAGATACCTTCTGGCAACGGATGGCGCAGGACCTTCTTGCTTCGCTGTCGTAAGGCGGCGACGTCCACGACGTAGTGCGACCCAGGCGTTTGGGACGGCGACGCCCAGGGGCCGCAAGTCGGCTTGAACAGGTGCGATCGACCTCAGCGTTACCCTGTGATTGAAGACCGCGACGTAGTCCGATTCGCGAGCGGGTTGCCTTCCCCATTCCTCACGGCCCTCGCCCCGGTGCCACGCGTTCTAATGTCCGGTTCAGAGCGGTTCTGATGTGAGAGGCAAACGCCCGCTCATGGCCGGCTGCCGCCGTCGGCGACAGTTGGGTGTCGGGCGGCTCGATTCGAGCGGCCGGTTTCGGGATCGCTAATCTGCTTGCCGACTACCCGCTTCCGACCGAGCTTGTGTGAAAACTCTCCAACTTTGGGTGTCAGATAGAAGTCGACCTCTCAGATCGGTCTGTATTCGACGATCGCCACCTCGGGAGGGGTAAAGGGACCCCCGAAAATGCGCTCGTGAAGAGTTTTCACACAGGCTCGACCCAAAGGCGTCGTCTCGCGCGTCTGGAAGCAGACAGTCCAAAGCCAACCGAAAGCGGACCTTCGACCGCTGGGAAAAAACTGCAGTCGGCGGCTACGACTTCGCGAAGAGCCGCCGGTAGCACTGTTCCGCTTCCCGCAGGCCATTGTCCGTGAAAGTCACGGACTTCTGCTTGCCTGCGGGATTGCTGATCAGACCCTTCTCGTGCAGCCGCCCCATCGCCTCCCAGTCGAGAGTCTTCCAGGCGCTCCTCGTCTCGTGAAGCGTCAGATACAGAACGGCAAGTACGGCTTCGTCCACTTTGCCGTTGTCTATCTCCATACACGGATCCTTGGAACGCTGGCTCAACGCCACGTTCAGCGGCGCGCTTTAGCGCGTCCGCTGGAACTACGAGTTATGCGCGCCGTTTGTTCAGTCAGAGACAAAAGGCCGAGCAACGCCTCATTGACAGCCTCCGACGTAGGGAACGCTTTGGCAACCTTCTCGTCGAGCAGTACTAGTTCGTACCTCGCGATACGCGCCCGTAGTACTTGCCGCGTACGCCCTTGCCGAGATCCTCGCGCCGATACTCGGCGCGCATTTCGTTCTTAGCTCTGCTCATAGATTCCCCGCTCAACGCGAGTCGCTTTGCGAGCGCTGACGTTGCGAAGCGCATCTCCCCGCTCAGTTGAAATGACGTCCAGCAGCCGGCCGGTGCTGGAAGTTCCAAACGTCAATTGACGCTCTTCGCCAACTGAATGGTCCGCATCTGCGAAAGTGTAGGCGAGCGGGTCATTGAACACAGACGCAGCTTCTTCGAACAACACGCCATGCTTGGCGAGATTCGTCGCCGCCTTGCGTGGGTCCCACTCAAAGCGAAGTCTCACGTCAGCATCGCCTCAAAACGCATGACGCCCGCGTTCAGCAGCGCACGAAGCGCGCAGCGCGAGTGCGTCCGACTGGAGCGCGTGGTTGGGCGGCGTCGCCCTATGGCCGCTAAGAATCATGGGCTCCAGCCTCCATTACAGCTTTCGGCAGCCAAGTCTCGTGCAAATGAACCCACCGCAGATCGTCGCCGCTGCAAAAGAGCACAGATGCAACACGGCATTGTCGGGTGGCGTCAACGCCATGGCGTTGCGCTGCCACTCTACCTAGGTGGCGAGTGCATGGCCCCCGAACGCTGCGCGGACCTGGACACGGCGAATGGCGATTCGGAAATCGGGATTCGAGCCATGGCCCTTGCGTACGCCGCTGGCGAGTGCGGAGAGATTCAGTTCGGCCCCGTCGGGAGGAATAAGACAAAAATTCGGATCCAAGCGCCTGAGAAGGCGAGCTTCGAATATCTCGTCACTGTCAGGTACGGCACCAGAAAACCAGTCCACCAGGAATTGGTGCAGTGCCTCTATTTCGTGGCGTACCCGGGTATTTAGATCAGCCGTGACCATCGCTCATTCGTCCCGATTCGCCGCCCAACGTAATGTCGGGCGCTGGTGTCCGTATAGCAGGCCGCCGTCTTGCGCCCTACCTTGGACTCCGGCCCGCTCCACGGCTTGTCGCTGCTCGACGCGTTGCGGCGCGAGATCCGCACGCGGCACCTGAGCATACGAACCGAGCAGCAGTACGTCTACTGGATACGCGGGTTCGTGCGCCACTTCCAGCGACCACACCCGCGCGAGATGGGTGCGGCGGAAGTCCAAGCCTTTCTTTCGATGCTCGCCAACGAGCGCCGCGTTTCGGCGTCGACGCACAGCCAGGCGCTGTCGGCTCTGCTCTTCCTGTATCGCGCAGTGCTGAAGCAGGAATTGCCGTGGTCGGATCAGCTCGAACGGCCCCGGCGGCCGCAGCGCTTGCCGGTGATCCTCGCGGTGGACGAAGTGCAGGCAGTGCTCGCGCGCTTGGACGGCGAGCACGCGCTGCTGGCGCGTCTGCTGTACGGCGCCGGGACGCGGATCATGGAGGCGCTGCGGCTACGAGTAAAGGATGTGGATTTCGCGCGGCGCACACTGATCGTGCGCGAAGGCAAGGGTAACAAGGATCGTGCGCGCATGCTGGATGTGGTGCAGGGCGACCACACCCTGCACGGATAGAAGTTCGTCCGAGCACTGGCTCGTACGCTCATCACACCCCGACCTTGGATCAGGTTGCATCAGCCACGTCATGCCACGGGTTCACTCGCACCATCACACGCAGGTGCCGCCATGAAGTCCTGAACAACCACACTTCAACAAAAAGTGCTTGACAAAAGAGTCCCCATAGAAGCAGTCATTCGGGCGCTTGCATCGAAGCGTTGGACAACGCTGCAGCCGAGCGGCCGCTTCCAAACTCATCGGCCGCTAGCCGCAGGAAACGAGGATCTTGCCCGATCGCCCGCCGCGCGCAGCGTGCGCCACCGCGTCCTTCAGCCGCGCGAGCGGGTACACCTGCTCGACCGCGACCGCGAGCGAGCCGTCAGCGAGCTTGCCGGCCAGCGCCCGGTACAGCACCGCGATCTCGCCCGGCGCGGTCTCGGCGAACCAGCGCCGCAGCCAGAAGCCCCTCAGGCTCACGCCGCGGAACACCAGCTCACGGCCGTCGATCATGCACGGCTCGCCGCTCAGCACGCCGTAGTTCACGACCGTTCCGCCGTCGGCGACGCAGCGCGCGAGGCGCCGAGTCGCCGCTCCGGCGATCGCGTCGATCGCCAGCGCGAGCGTGCCGCCGCCGGTCGCCTCGCGCACGCGCGCATCGAGATCCGGCCCGTCGACCAGCACCGCGTCGGCGCCGTGCGCACGCAGCGGCGCGACCAGCTCCCGCCTGCGCACCACGTTCACGCTCTTCATTCCCGCCTCGCGCGCGAGGGTGATCAGGCAGTGCCCGACGCCCGAGTTGGCGGCGTTCTGGATCACCCAATGGCCCGCCTGCGGCGCGACGTAACGGTGCAGCATCAGGTACGCGGTCGGCGGGTTGACGCGCAGCATGGCGAGTTGCTGCGGATTGACGCCCGCGGGCAGCGGAAACATCGCGGCCGCCTTGCCGATGGCGCGCTCGCGCCACGCCCCCGGCGCGGGCAGCAGCACGCGGTCGCCGGGCTTGAGGTGCGTGACGCCGGCGCCGACCTTCACGATCTTCCCCACGCCCTCGCCGCCCGGGATCATCGGCAGCTTGGGCGGTGTAGCGCCGTACCCGCCTTCGAGGTTCAGGATGTCGGCGGGATTGATCGGGAAGAACTCGGTCGCGACCAGCGCCTCGCCGGCGCCCGGATCGCCCGGATCGGGCTGCTCGACCACCTCGATCACTTCTTCCGGCTTGCCGAACCTCGAGAATTGCGCGACCAGCATGAGACCCTCCTGTATTGGAGCGGACATTTTTGCATCAATGCGCGTGCCGCAAATCGCGCTGCGCGAGCGCCAGCACGGCGTCGAGCGCGATCGGAGCCCGGGCAGGCGCCCGCGGCGGCGCCCCGGCCAGCAGCCCGAGGTGGTTGAGGATGCGCTCGATGATGGGAGTCTCCAGGATCACGGCGATGATCTTCATCTCGCCGCCGCAGTTCGGGTGGTCCTCCGTCGTCGACTACGTTGAGCGATCAAAATGTGAGACCCCGGACTAGGCTACTCGCGCTGACGGGTCGTGCCGTTGGAATTGCTATTCTTCTGTGACGCTTGGTGCGGCACACGCAGAGTCAAGCTGCAATGGCAAGCTATCGAGGAGGCGCAAGGCATGGAAGAAGACGATCAATCGACTCCGGACGCAACGCGTCGCGACCTTTTGAAGACCGCGGGATTGGGCGCCGTCGCGTCGGCTCTTGGCGGCAATTTGCTGATCAATCCGGCGATCGCGGCGACGCCCTCGGCTGGCCCCGAACAGCGCAAGGCGGCGGGCGGGCCGTACAACATCCTGTTGATTTTGACGGATCAGGAGCGCTATTTCCGCCCCGGTGAACTACCCAAGGACTACCGGCTCCCTGCCCGCGAGCGGCTGGCGAAGAAGGGCGTGGTGTTCGAGAACCATCGCATCAACTCCTGCGTGTGCACGCCCTCGCGCTCCGTGCTCTATACCGGGCGACACATCCAGCAAACCCGGATGTTCGACAACACGAACTTCCCGTGGATCAGCAGCCTGTCGACCGAGATCAAGTCGGTCGGGCACCTCCTGCGCGAGGCCGGCTACTACACCGCCTACAAGGGTAAGTGGCATCTCACCAAAGAGTTCGAGAGCGTCAACAAGCTCGCGGCGCCCGAGAAGATCTTCACCAAGGAGATGGAAGCGTACGGATTTTCCGATTACTTCGGGATCGGAGACATCATTGCGCACACGCGGGGCGGCTATCTGCACGATGGCATCATCGCCGAGATGGCTGTGAACTGGCTACGCGGCAGGGCGGCGGAACTCGCGCAGGAGGGCAAGCCGTGGTTTCTCGCCGTGAACCTGGTCAACCCGCACGACGTGATGTTCTACAACACCGACCGGGCGGGCCAGCCGGTGCAGGAAAGGAATATTCTGGGCCACATCGCCCGCGATCCGGCGCATCCGCTGTACGCGAAGCAGTGGGTCTTCGACCTTCCCGCCAGCTTTTCGCAACGGCTCGACGCGCCCGGAAGGCCTCATGCGCACACCGACTTCATCAGGTCGCACGACGCGCTGGTCGGCCGGATTGCGGAAGACGAGGAGTGGCGCTGGCGCAAGCGGCACAACTTCTATCTCAACTGCCTCCACGACGTGGATAGCCGCGTCATGACTATTCTGGATGAACTGGAGGCCCGGGGGCTCGCTTCCAACACGATCGTCGTCCTGACCGCGGACCATGGCGACCTCGATGGCGCGCACCGGCTGCACGCCAAGGGCGCAACTTCCTACCGCGAGCAAAACCATGTGCCGCTGATCGTAGCGCACCCGGCCTACCCGGGCGGCAAGCGCTGCAAGGCCGTTACGTCGCACCTGGACATCGCTCCGACCTTGATCTCCCTCACGAACGCGAGCCTGGAGAAGAAGGCGACGATCGCCAAGGGGCTTCCGGGCAAGGACCTCTCTCCGGTTCTCGCTGCCCCGGAGAAGGCGGGCCACGAAGCGGTGCGCGACGGTCAGCTCTTTTGCTACAACATGTTCGCCTACGTGGACGGCGACTTCATGGAAAAGGCCGTGCAATTCCTACTCCAACCCGGGGGCGCGGCGAAGATCAAGGAAACAGGTCTGCGGCCGGATCTCACGAAGCGCGGCGCTATCCGCAGCGTTTTCGACGGCCGCTATCAATTGAGCCGCTACTTCTCCCCCAAGCAGCACAACCGCCCTGCCTCGATCGAGTCGCTCTTGGAGCTAAACGACGTCGAACTGTTCGACCTCCAGACCGATCCGCACGAGCTCAAGAACCTCGCGATGGATCCGAAGAAGAATGCCGACCTCCTCGCGACCATGAATGCCAAGCTGAACAAGCTGATCGACGCGGAGGTGGGAGAGGACGCCGGACAGATGCTGCCCGGAGGCGTGGATGCCGGTTGGGTGGCGACCCCCGCCGTCAACGACATGTGAGTCCGGGAAGATCTGGAGCGGGCCATTGCGCGCCTGGCGCATTCGAACTTTCTTGAACGACTGCCTTTCAACGGTCGCTGCGTCCGTCAAGGGTCGGTTGCGCCACTTCGATCCATTGAAGAACTGACGCTCGAGCAACTTTGTCTGCGGGCAAGTGTCGCAATCTTGGAAGTCAGCTTGGTGGTTTTCCTTGCCGCGCTTGATCTAATGAGACTTCGCGCTTCCCGTCGTGACACTGCGTTGTCGGTCTCCGCATCGCGGAAAGCTCGGGACGGGGAAGTCCCTTTCATGCGTTAGGCGTAACGATCAGGCTGTGTCCTCCCTCGTAGCACTGCTCAAAGAGGTCCGCGCCTGCGAGTTGTGCGCGGGGAGCCTTCCACTCGGCCCACGCCCCGTACTGCAATGCCATCGCTCGGCACAAATCTTGGTGGCCGGTCAGGCGCCTGGCAAGAAGGTCCACGAAACCGGCATTCCGTTCAAAGACGCAAGTGGAGATCGCCTACGCTCTTGGCTCGGCATCTCGCGAGACACCTTCTATGACGAACGCAAGGTCGCCATCCTGCCGATGGGATTCTGTTTCCCGGGAACCGGATCGTCTGGCGATCTGCCGCCGCGCTCAGAGTGTGCACCTGCTTGGCGAGAGAGCCTTCTCGCACAGTTGAAAGACCTGAAGCTAACGTTAGTCATCGGCCGGTATGCGCAGGCTTACCATTTACCCGACTCAGGTGCCTCTGTGACGGAGACCGTCCTGTCGTGGAGGCGAGATTGGCCTCACGTAGTCCCGCTTCCTCACCCAAGCCCAAGGAACAATCGCTGGCTCGTGCAGAACCCTTGGTTCGAGACCGAGCTGATACCCGCCCTAAGGTCTCGCGTCGCGGAGGTGCTGCAGCGACGCCTAAGGAAGGTCTGCGCAAATGAATCGACCTTCCAATAGGCTACTCATGAATAGACTTGCTTATTCCGCCTTTGCACTTCTGGGGCTGATTTGGGGAAGCAACTTCATCTTCATGAAATGGGCGGTTGTAATGATCACTCCAGCCCAAATTGTGTTGTTGCGCATCCTGTTTGGATTTGTGCCCATTCTTGCCCTGGCTGCGATCCGGCGCTCACTAAAGCGGTCACACCTACGCTATTGCCACCACTTCTTCGTCATGGCGTTGCTGGCTACCGTGATTTACTACTTCGCCTTCGCCAAGGGAACGGCTGTCTTGCCGTCCGGCATTGCGGGAATGCTGAGTGGCGCAATTCCTCTGTTCTCCTTCTTGACCGCCTTTGCATTCCTGCGCCAGGAGCCAATCAACCGCTACACGCTTCTTGGCCTCTTGCTAGGATTTGCTGGCGTCTTGCTTATTGCCCGTCCCTGGAATACCGGTGGTTCGGGCGTTGACGTCCATGGTGTGCTTTACATGATCGGTGGCTCACTGAGCGTGGGCTGCTCTTTTGTCTATGCTCGCCGGTTTCTGGTGAACAAGGAGATCTCGCCCATCGCACTTTCCACCTACCAAATCGGACTTGCATTACTGGTGATGTGGGCGTTTACCGATCTGAATGGCATTGGGCGCATCCAGGAAGATAAGGTCGCCTTGGCCGGATTGGTCCTTGGTCTTGGCTTGACCGGAACAGGGCTTGCATACGTTCTGTACTACTTCATCGTGCAACATCTGGGAGCGTTGAAGGCTGCCGGCGTCACCTACATTCCCCCGGTCATTGCGCTGGCCATCGGCAGTCTTGTTGTCCATGAACCCCTGCACGGCCAGGACATGATTGCGATGCTGTTGATTCTGGGCGGCGTGTATGTTCTGCAAACCGGAAAGAGTCTTGTGCCGGTCAAACCGACGCAATAATTCGAGAAACCGACATTTCGGCTCCCGGGCTCTGATTTCATCTCGGCCTATGTCTGCATTGGGTCGGTTGCGCCACTTCGATTCCTTAATCAGCAGCCGTTCGATCGGCTTTGGATGTTGCACGCTGTCGGAAGTCTTCGACAGTCGGCTTTGGGGATTTCCTCACCAAGTGCGCGACGTTGAGTCTGGTAACGCGCGTGAAGGCCGCACATGATGCCTTGATGGCGGAAATCACTCAGGAGACAGGATTGAGCGACTTCTACCGCTGTTGTCCACGGGCGATCTGCAGTGGACGAGTCACGTTTGCCAAGTATTGCGAGTCGCGCTGGCATAGCGACACGGGGATGCCGAGCCACGGAACCGACATTCTGGGTTCGGGGCGCTCGCCGGGCGTGGTTCATCTGCCCCGTGATGGGCTGTGGGCGGCGCGTGGCGATCTTTTACGGCGGCTCAATCTTCGCCGGCCGACATCGCCACCGTCTTACTTACCGGAGCCGCCGCGAGAATGCAGCTGTTCGGGCCATGCGGTCGGGAAATGAGTCTGCGGCCGACTCAGGTGGGAGCCGGGTATCCAAAGTGGCCACGGCAACAAGCCGCGCGGGATGCGCCGGCGAACCTTCGAGCGGCTGATCAAGCGGCGCGACCGCGTTGTGGCGACCAGCTTGCAGATATGATTGCCGCACTCCGCATCGGGAACGGCGAGGCAGTTGGCGGACATGAACGACAGCGACCGCGTGCGCCAGCGCGGCTGACCGAGCTGCATTTGCCCCGACGCGGCCGCTGAAGTTTCACGGCACACGCCGACGATGCCGCGGTCACACAGCCCTATTGGCGCGGGTTTCAGAGGCTAGGCATCCACATCGACGGTCGGGCCAACTGTCATTGTGGGTTCGACGTCGTGTTCAAGTCATAGCAAATTTCGAAGGTGCTCGATGATCGGGCTCAGTGCTGGCATTTTGCCAAGCCTGACCACAATGACAATTGCTGCGCATACGAGCAGCACGACGGAAAACAGGAACTTCCCAAATGCGAAAACGGCGGGTGCGCCCCGCCCCCGAATGGCAGTTGTTTGCTCTTCTTTCGACGAACCTGAAATCGACGCACGTGACGAGTAGTGATGAACAGCAAGGCCAATAAGGCCACCGACAAGTGCGCCCGCCATCAGAGCGAATGCGAGCGGAGCAAGACGTGAGGCAAACGTGGCCTGCTCCATCATAGATGGAGCAAAGAGCATCCCCACGAAAGCGCCGATAAGCAAGAACAGATGATCGATTTTGACAGGACGTCCCTTGATTAGGGCTCCTATCTTGATGATGGCGTAGTTTGCGATCAGGAGCAGCCCACCAAACGCAACTAGCGCAAGTATCAAGATGGCCGGACCGACTATTTCTTCCATTCGACTGACCTCGTTGTCTTCCCTGACTACGGCCTGGCAATGGTGTAGCTCAGCGACACCCGTTCGAATACGCGCTTGTCGTGCGCATTATTGTCCGTGAGTGACAACAGAGGGGCCAGCAAATCGTCGCCAGTGCCTACGTCGATGAATCGCATGCTAACTTGGTAGGCGGGTGGGCGATGCAGCGCCTCGTTCAGGAGTTCGACGAAGCGGCCAAGAGAAACCCGTTTTCTTTCCAACTCTGGCATAAGGCACATCTCATTGTGTCGCCCAACGTTCAAGGTCTGCGGCCGCATCCGGCGGAACGCGCAGATACAAGATCGCACTACAGTGCGGGCGCCTTCACAACACTAAACGTCCCGGACGCGGCATTCGTGAGAGATCGGTGCATCGTCTTTCGCGACCCCGACACTGAGCTCGAACCCCAGAATCCAAGTCTGGATAACATCCTCAATGGTGAAGCTGGAACGATCTGGAACAACATGAAAAATGGCGACTTCTTCGTCTCCTACCAGCAGCAGACCAATCGGGCCGGGCAGCGGGCGGCGCCGGCATCCAAACCGCGCGTCCTGCAGCGCCGACTACTGGTCGCTCGATGTCAGGCGAGCTCCGCGCAGCGGTCAGTTGTATCCGGGACGGGCGACCTCACCGCCTGCGCGGACAGAAAAGGTCCCGCAGGAGGCCGCGCGCCTGAGGCGCGCTGTGGACCGCTACTCGAGCAGTCCCAGCAGCAAGAAGATCAGGAAGCCCACCAAGCACATTGTCGTCGTGACGGCAGTGTCCGCTGACTCGTGCGCCTCGATTAGCAACTCCTCCGTGACCGGGAAGAGGAGCGCCGCGCACCCGAAGTAGAGAGCTCACCTTGCAGTTGACGGCGAATGTCACGCCAACTCTCGCTCTTTGCGGGATAACTCGAAGGGGCTTTCCGACAGTCCGATCAAGATTCAGCGAACGTCAACATGTCGTTGGATCAGCCCGACGTCTTTCAGGTAGCTCGAAAAGCGCTCATGGTTCCAAGCCAGCGTCTCGGCAATCTCCGCGAGCGCCTCCACGGTGTAACTGACCCGGTCTTCGTCATTCTCAACGAACTCCGTTGCCGGCGTATCCGTATCTGCATGCATTGGCCTGATGGTTGGAGGCGGGCGAAGGATCCAATCCGGCTGGATGGAGTTCGGTGACTTTCTGGGAATCCACGCTGTATGCAGGATGTCGTTGAGAAGCGAATCATAGGTGTTCAGGACCTGGAGGTATGCGTGTATCCGATCAAACTGATCAAGCGGAACTTCTCTGTGCCGTAGCAGGCCGTGTAGTGCAGCACGTTTGCCGCTGATGTTGAGTCCACGGGTCAAGAGCATGACACAAGCGGTATTCGAACCGCTGACAGACGCCATGATCTCTGTGACGAGCAGTTCGTGGCAGGCGAACCACTGAACTATGGCTCCGAAGAGCATCAAATGCCTTTCCGTTAGGTCGTCTGGTACCACGCTCTTCATGACAGCTCTCCTGTTCAAACAATTGACCCTGGGTCTGGGCCTGTCTGGTACTGGCCGGATACGGGTGCCTTGATCTTCGTACAGTTTGTAGGGCCAGCGTCGGCAGGTCAGCAGCGTTGCAAAGCTCCGACCTCGCCGAGGGAAACAGGCGCTAGGTGCGACCCTAGACAAGCGCGGCCGGCGTGCGCCGTGGACGATGGCACCGGTGCGGCAGCGTGATTACCTCAGTGCTCGGTTGCGGTCCGCCTTGGGCAGGTTTCCTCGTTTTGCAAGAGCCGCGTTCGCGTGCATCCGGGCGTGCCACGAGCGTCAATCGGGGACCGGATTCGCAAGAATTGGGCGCATGATGGCCACGCGCGCGCTCGAGGCTGGGTTCGCGGTCGGACTGGCCTTGCGAGCCGCGCCCACAAAACGGAAGCCAACATGGCCAAGTATCTCTTTGAAGGACATTACAACGCCGAGGGCGCCAAGGGCCTCGCTCGCGAAGGCGGTTCGACACGTCGTGCGGCCGTCGCGAAGATGACAGAGGGCATGGGAGGAAAGCTGGAGGCGTTCTACTACGCATTCGGGGATGTCGACGTATATGTCATTGTTGATTTGCCGGACAACGTCAGTGCGGCCGCGTTCGCGCTCGCCGTCAACCAGTCCGGCGCCGTGACCGGAAAGACGGTCGCGCTGCTCTCGCCGGAGGACATGGACAAGGCAGGCAAGAAGTCCGTGGAATATCGGCCGCCCGGACGCTGACGCACCAGAGCGCCGGCTCGACTGAAGCACTGGAAGGCGCTGCGCCGCGCGCGCGGCGCCTCTTTGCCAGCGCTGTCCTCTCGCTCGCACGCATTCGTCGCAGCACATCAGGAAGACGGACGCCGCCCTCTTTCCAATCAGGACTTCATCGGGATTCTCCAGCTGCACGGGCTTCACTGGCACGAAGTTGATGGCGCTGGTTTTGATCTACACAAACGGTAGCAAATTCTCGAGCCGAAAATCGTTCAGGCCAGCGGCCTGCTTCGTAACGTCTTCACGCATCGGTTCGATCGGGGCCTCACTGCGCTCCAATGACCTCTCCGAAACAATTCGGGCACACAACTCGACCGTCTCCTCCTGGCCGCAGCCTGGCCTTGGCGCTTTCGACCCGTTTCGGTCTGTCACGTCGCGGCGCAGCGGACGGCCGCGAGACTCCTGATTCGGCCGAGTTGCAGTCGATCGGCCGCGGTTAGCGGTAGCGGACCGTCCATCTAAACTGAGTGCCATTCCAGCGACCAAGGCACTACTCGACGGCTCCGCATCCATCGTTTCTTGCCGATGCACTTCGGGCTCGGCGGGGCGGCCTTTCGTCGAGGAGCACAAAGCGTGGTCGTTCATGTTGGTCATGTCATTCGTCCCGCACTGAAGGAGGGTTGGACCCATGAGCGGAGCGTACGTCCACGGCTATCACGCGCGGGAGAACGAGCGCCTTCAGGATCAGGCTGGAACGTTGGTTGACCTGTTGCACGCCGATACGACATACCTTGTCGGAAGCAAGGTGCTGGAGGCTGGGTGCGGCGTCGGCGCCCAGACGGTCACCCTTGCCCGGCGGAGCCCGGGTGCGCGGTTCATGTCAATCGATGTCTCCGCTGAGTCGATCGCCGAAGCCAAGCAAAGGATTGACACGGCCGGACTCACGAACGTCGAGTTCCGGCAAGCGGATATCTTTGATCTCCCCCTCAACCCTGAGTCCTTCGATCACGTTTTCGTCTGCTTCGTCCTCGAGCACCTCTCGCGGCCTGTCGAGGCCCTGGCGATCCTCAACACAATGCTCAGACCCGGCGGCACCGTCACTGTCATCGAGGGCGATCACGGATCGGCATTCTTCCATCCCGACAGCCCCGATGCCCATGCGGCGATCCGGTGCCAAGTCGAGCTGCAGCGGCAGGCCGGCGGCAACGCACTGATCGGCCGGCAGCTCTACCCTCTGATGATCGAGTCGGGCTTCGGTGCGGTCCGCGTCTCCCCCCGGATGGTGTACGTCGATGCGAGCCGCCCTGAACTGGTCGACGGCTTCACTCGGAAGACTTTCACGGCGATGATCGAGGGCATTCGCGAGTCCGCATTGTCGGCACGCCTTATCTCGCCGGAGAGCTTCGATGCAGGCGTGCAACATCTGCATAGAACGACCAAGGCCGACGGTGTGTTCTGCTATACGTTCTTCAAGGGGATAGGGGAAAAGCGGCGGGTCGCCTGACGCAACTTGGGCAACTGTTCTTGAGCACACGCTTTGCAGGCTGCTCTTGGCTGCGGTCATTCCTAATACCGCTGAAAGGAGACCCTCCTGCGACTCGACCCGGACGTCGCCACACATATAGTCTTGCCCGCACGCAGGTCGGACATCGATTGTTGGCGTTCCGAAAGCTCAGACGCCCAGTAACGTTGGACTGCGACGCGGTCACCCAGGGCACAATGAACAGTGAACAGGCGGATGTCAGGCCACTCAAAAACAAGGTGCTAAGAGCGGTCGGATCCTGTGAAGCCCGAGACCTGCGATGCGTGGTACCAAACGCCCCGAGGGCAACGGATCGTGGACGGCGTCAATCAGGATGACCGGTCGCATTGACTCATCAGATTTGCTACCCGTCGGATCGGTTGACGTGCCATCCGCACGAGACGGCGAGAGGCCGAGTTGCCCAACTCCCGCGGGACCGCGCCGTTGCGGGAGTTCCCGCGGCGCCATGCTGCGTCCTTGCTCAGTCTGGAGCCGTGCTTGACAGCCTGGAGACCCCCGCGAAGGGGGTTTTCTCGCGGCTCGACAGTCAGGTCGAGGGTCGGCAACGCCACTTCGATCTCTTGACCAGCCGACGCTCGAGCAACTTTTCGTGCCGACCAGCCTCGCGACTTTGATGCGATATCGCGCCGCGCACGCCGACGGCCCCGAGTCGCGCCGCGTCTGGCTGTTTCATTCCGAAGCGTACTTCGATCACGCCGCGCCGCACCGTGTCACGGAGGCGCGCGCA
>Ga0209048_10000871_pt1 | contig 32093 bp, 21 predicted proteins | sample FrelakmetCRP12CR_FD_187146 | JGI IMG/M metagenome (GOLD analysis project Ga0209048, IMG submission 187146) | Freshwater lake sediment microbial communities from the University of Notre Dame, USA, for methane emissions studies - CRP12 CR (SPAdes)... | ecosystem: Environmental > Aquatic >...
GTCAGGCCGTCGTTCATGCCGGAAAGATCTATATTGGAAATAGTCTGGCCGGCAGAAGTGACTGTACCAGTGGCAGTTACGGGCGTGCTCGTGCCGCCCGAGAAAGCGTAGGTATAAATAGTATTCACTTCCGCGCCGGTAAAGGAAAACGAAATAGCGTTTTTGTTGGCGCTATTTACATAGCTTTGATTGAGCGTCGCATTGTATCCGGCGGGGCTCGCCGTGTCTTTAATGGCCGTATGTAGGGTCGTAGTTCCTTGGTTTCCGGCCGCATCGGTCAGGTAGGCGGAAAGAGTGGTAGTGCCGTCGTTTAATCCGGAAAGGTTTATGTTGCTGACCGTCTGGCTGGATGAGGCGATGGTTCCGGTGGCGGTAACCGGAGCATGAGATCCATCGGTAATGGAGTAGGTATAAATGGTACCGATTTCTGCGCCAGAGAAGATGACGCTCGCGGTGGTACTGCCGGCCTTGTTGATATAGGGAGAATTGAAATTGCCGTCATACCCGGAGGGAGGGACATAGTCAACATAAATGGCGCTGGAACTTTTTGTGGACGTGCTTTGGTTAGTGGCATTGTCAAAAGTACGGATGGTGAAATAGTAATTAGTGCTGGACACTAAGCTTAAACCATTGGTAGTGGTGGCCGTAGAGGTGCCGACCGATGTCCAATTTAGTATGCCGGTGCCGTTAGTGGAAGTGCCAATAGCGATTTCATAACGGTTAAGGCCAGAGCCGCCAGAATCGGTCACGCTGGCCCAGTTCGCGGATAAAGAATTAGTAGAAGTTGAATACTGGTTCGTAGTGATGGTAGCGGGTAGGGGCGGGGAGATAGTATCAATCAAGACTCCGGTGGAAGTGGCTGTGCTCGTGCTTTGATTGCCGGCATTGTCAAAAGTGCGGATGAAATAATAATAGGTAGTGTTGTTCGCTAATGCTAAATTATTCGTGGTAGTGGCTGTGGAAGTGCCGACCGGTGTCCAATTCATGATTGCGGTCTGATTGGTAGAGGTGCCGATAGCGATCTCGTATCTATTCAATCCGGAATCCGGGTCAGTGCTGGTTGCCCAAGAAGCAGTAAGCGTGGTGCTGGCATTGGAATAGAGGCTGCCTCCGTCAGCGGTAAAGGTAGACGGCAGGCTCGGTTTGGAAATATCGTAATAGATGGGGTTGGAACTTCTAGTGGACGTGCTCATATTGCCGGCATTGTCAAAGGTGCGGATGTTAAAATAATAATTCGTGCCGGAGACTAGATTGAGTCCGGCAGTAGTAGTGGCTGTGGAAGTGCTGACTGATGTCCAATTTAGGATGCCGGTGCCGTTAGTGGAAGTGCCGATGGAGACTTCATAGCGGTTGAGGCCTGAAGCCGTGTCCGTGGCTGTTGACCAGGAGGCGGTCAGGGAATTGGTGGTAGTGGAATACAGGCTGGTAGTGGTCGTAGCCGGCACGGGCGGCGCAGTGATGTCAACTGCGAAGCCAGACGACCCGTTATTGAATTGGGTCCAGGCGGTTTTTCTCGTGGACGTGCCGGCATCAACGAAACGAGCTTGCCATTTGTAGCTCGCGCCGTCGGTCAGACTGGAAAACACGGCTGTGCTGGTAGCGCCGTTAGCGACGGTCGTACTGGTAGCCTGGTTCGGACTGTTTGTAAAGGTAGAAGAAGCCAGAATCAACTCAAAATCAGCATAGAGACTATTGGTGTCGGTCACGCCTTGGGCGTTGGCGGCGGCGAGCATGACCGTGGAGGTCGCGATCCAGGTGTAGGGAGTGGAGGTGGATATTCTGGTTACGCCGTTCCCTTGCCATTGGGTCAGGCTATTCGCGGTCGGCGCCTGGAACAGGTCATAATAGACATTGACAACAGAAACAGTGGGCGTATACCGGCTGTCAGAACCCAGGGTTACTTTGTATTGTACCCACTCATCATTTAATCCGTCCTTCATGCTAGAGGGAATGGCGGCTATGGAACAGGTTGTGGTCGCTCCGGCCTTGGTACAGTTGGCAGTGGCGTCGGTGAAATCAGACCAGGAAGAGCTGGCAAGCAGGGCAGAAGTGGAGGCGGTGCGCAGAGAAATCATAACCGTAGTAGAAGCCGGACTAATGTCTTCATTCCATTCAATCTTGCTGATGACCGTGTTGGAAGCGGTAGTGTCAAAGGCGGAAGAAATGAGGGTAGGGGAATATGTCGGATAATAACCATAACTCAGGGTAACGTCATTCAAGGACGGAGTCTGGGTATTGTCGGAGGTGGAAAGAGTTGCCCGATACTGGAAATACCGGCTGCTGGAAGCTACTTGGGCGACATCGGTACAAGTGGAAAATATATTCTGGCCATTGGTAATCGTGCACCAATTCTGAGTCGCGACCGAACTGGAAGCAGTCGCTCCTCTGACCTGCATAGTCAGGGTGGCTTGGGCAGTAGTAGCGGCATTCCAGCTTAATGACGAGCTGGCATTAAGCTGTCCGGTATCAATAATGCTTGATGTGAAAGTGCCAGGGGTTTGATAGGTGACTGAGACTCCGGAGGTGACTGATGATGGCGTGGTCGGAGTTACTTGCGTAGGCGAATAGACCGAGGGTGTGTTTCCCAGACCGAGCTGACCCGAGTTGTTAAATCCCCAAGCCCAAAGGGAGCCGTCGGTTTTAATGGCCAAGGTAAAGCTGTAGCCCGCGGACACGGACTGCCAATGATTATCCGTGCCCACCTGGACCGGTGAAGTGGTTGGGGTGGTGTTGCCAAAACCGAGCTTGCCATTAGTATTATCTCCCCAAGCCCAAAGAGTTCCGTCGGTCTTAATGGCGAGGGTATTATTACTACCAGCGGACACGGATTGCCAGGCAGTAGAAGTGCCGACCTGGACTGGCGAACTGGTCGGGCTGGTGTTGCCAAAACCTAGTTGGCCGTTGGTATTATTGCCCCAAGCCCACAAGGTGCCATTGGTCTTAATGGCGAGGGTATTATTACTACCAGCGGACACGGATTGCCAGCTAGTAGAAGTGCCGACCTGGACCGGCGAACTGGTCGGGTTGGTGTTTCCAAAACCGAGCTGACCCCAGGTGTTAATTCCCCAAGCCCAGAGGGTGTGGTCGGTTTTGACGGCCTGGGTGAAGTTGCTTCCTGCGGACACGGATTGCCAGCTAGTAGAAGTGCCGACCTGGACCGGCGAAGTGGTCGGAGTGGTGTTGCCAAAACCGAGCTGGCCATTAGTATTGTCTCCCCAAGCCCAGAGGGTGTTGTCGGTCTTGATGGCGAGGGTATTATCGACGCCAGCGGACACGGATTGCCAGGCAGTGGAAGTGCCCACCCGGACTGGTGTGCTGGTCGGGGTGGTCGTGCCCAGGCCGAGCTGGCCAAAAGAGTTACTTCCCCAAGCCCAAAGAGTGCCGTCGGTTTTGACGGCCAGAGTATAATTATAGTTTGATAAAGACGTAGACACAGATTGCCAGGCAGTGGAAGTGCCGACCTGGACCGCCGAATTTCTTTGGATAGCATCTCCCAAACCGAGCTGGCCGCTAGCGTTACTTCCCCAAGCCCAGAGAGTGCTGTCGGTTTTGACGGCCTGGGTGAAGGTAAATCCCGCGGATACGGATTGCCAAATAGAGCCCCCAAAAACAATGTTCCCAGATTTAAAATAAATCCGTCCCACACCTCCGGCATTTGTGCCCCACCAACAGGTTCCGTCATTTGCCAAAGTATCAGGGCCGCCTCCGGCATTTATTACATAGTTGCCTATGGTTAAGTTATTTCCTGCTAGATATATGGAACCGCCTGCTCCGCCTCCGGTATTTCCATTATTAGAAATAGCTCCGGATACGCTGACCGTTCCGGCGCTGATATAGACGATGCCTCCGCCGCTGCCTCCATTACCTCCCCCTGCTCCATTATCGGTTCCGCCTCCGCCGCTGCCAAAATAAATTTTAGATAAATTAATATCCCCATAACTATTACCATCTCCATAGTTTCCTCCTTGGGCAATTTGCTGCCAATAGCACAAACCGCTATCATACTGGGCGCCGCCGCCGCCGCCCAGATTATAGCTGGTGTTGACTACCCCCAACTTGTTATATGATTCACCTTGATAACCATCCATGTTCCCGCCCCGATAACCTTTGCCGGTCGCATCAATACTTCCTCCTGAGTTTACTGTCACCGTCCCGTTCGCGTAAAATGCCAGCACCCCGCCCTTGGTTCCGTCCCACGCGCTGGCCGTCAGTATGCCGCCGCTGTTGATTGTTACATTTCCATATTGCGGAATTCTTTGCAAAATAACTCTTTGCTTGGCCGTGGAGGTGCCGATGTTAGTATCGTCACTAGCGCCGTTGCCGTAATATTTCTGCTTGGCTCCGGTGAAAGTTACGACATTGGTGGAGGTTGATAAGACGTCTAAAAATTCGTAATTGCCCACGTTGCTCAGATTAGTGCCGTCGCCTTGCAGATTGATGAGTAAAACCCTGTCTCCCGGAGCAATGCATTTGCCGATGGATGATGTGGCCAAAGTAGCCGAAGCTGTAGCTAGAGAAGTTATATTGTAAACCACGCCATCCGGACAATTCCTGCCTGTGCTGGTGGCGATGTAGGCAGTATTTATGTTGGTGCTTGTAGATATGGAAATATCTCCATCCACGCCAGAACCGTTGTTAAAACTGCTGTTAGACGTCAATTTTACGCTGTTGCCAGAAGCGGTAGTCGTGGAAAAGGTACCGGCATTGAAATCCGCATCCGAGGTCTGGGTGGTGGATGAAGCAATGAGCGCTAGTTGCAGGTTGGGTCCGGCCGCCAAGTTAGGGTCCTTACTGGAATATGCAGTCCAATTCGTTTGCGTAGCTGGAGAAGTTGTAGCGCCGCCGTTCCAATTAGTTTGCGAAAAAAGATTAGTGGAAGCCTGGGCGATGCTTACTGCATATTTACCGCCGGGGAAAAGGACATTAACCAGGATTACGATGATCAAGGCCAGGGCGATAGCGGGCTTATAATATTTATTGATTTTAAATCTGTATGGTTTTCTGAATTCTGATTTTTTAAGATATTGTCGTCTATCACTTGGCTTTTGCTTGGCGCGACTACGAAGCAAGGCCTGTTTTTTCTTCTTGGATGTTTTGGAAAAAAACAAACCAAACGCGCGCTTGCGTTTGGTTAAAATAAAAAACCTGAATATTTTATTCTTTCTCCTTGTTATTCTTGTTGGCATGGGGGACCAAAAAGTATAATTTTAAAAATTTACTAAAATTACATAAAATATTAATCCACGAAAAAGGGTGGAAATTAATATTATTATAACATATCCGACCGGTTGAAATCAAGATAATGTACGGGCTTAATTCCCTTCTGGAATTTTAAAGCTATACCAACAAACAGACCATTGCAGATTTTTTTATTTTCCATAAGTAAGGTTTTTATGTTATAATAATGGGGCGAAAAGGAAACTTTTTAATTGAATGGAAAAAATCACCAAGTGTAAAAAATATTTAAAAAGTTTTTCAAAAAATAAAGGAGGATTCACCCTGCTTGAAGTTTCGGTTTCTTTGGCAGTCGTGTCTCTGTTGATGCTCGGATTTTATGAAATGACGCTCTTATCTTTGAAAGTTACGGCAGACAACTCTTATATCGTGGAAGCTACGGAAATAGGCAATGAGAGGATGGAGAAGATCAGGAATTTGAAATATGACGACGTAGGAACCCAGACCGGCAGCCCCCATGGGGTGATTCCGGAACACGAAACGGTGACCCGGAGCGGAACCTATGACGTCCATACTATGATCATTTTTTATGACGACCCGTATGACGGCACGCTCGCTTCCGGGACGGACAGCATATTTGTGGATTACAAGATCGTGACTATTGATGTCAGCTGGCAGGGAAGGTTCGGGCCGAAAAAAATAACCGTCTTTTCTAAAGTAGTGCCGAACACGGAAGAAACCTTATCTGGTTACGGACTTCTTAAACTGATAACCGTAGACGCCGGAGGAGCGGTCGTACCCAATGCCAGTATCCATATCAACAATGCCTCAACTTCCGTAAACGCCGATTATGAAAGCGATAACAACGGACAATTTTACATAGCCTTATTGCCTTCCTTTGAGGGGTATGAGGTGACAGTTACCAAAACCGGATATTCCACTGAGAAAACTTATGCGCGTGATGCTATAAATTTAAATCCGACCAAAGTGAATCTGTCCGTGTATAACGGAGTCAAGACCGAAGAAAGTTTTTCCATAGATCATCTCGCGGATTTTACCGTGAGGACCGTGGCAAATAATCTGCAAAGCAATTGGCGGGTGAATGCTTCTACGACCCCGGATAGCGTTACCCCCCGGATTAGCATCGACCAGAACGATAATGCTTATTTCGCCTGGCAAAGGAACGGTGCGGCCACCTCCACTATCTGGGTGCAAAAATATAACAGTGCCAATGTGAAACAATGGGCGTCGGAGGTTTCGGTGAGCACTAGCTCTTTCCAGGCGAGCCCGGATATAGCCACGACGAAAGCGGGCGTTTCTTATGTGGTCTGGCAGGATAACTCCACAAATTTAAAGCTGTTGGCATATGATACCAGCGGACATAATTTCAAATTAGCCAAGACTTCCCCGACTGGTGATATGCGCAAAAATGAAGTAGCTGAGCAAAACCAGCTGACATTTTTTTCAAAAATAAAATATTTTTTTAATTCTATCTTTAATTCATTATGGCGTTCAATGTTGGCTTTCGGCCATAAAGAAATAAAAACCCAACCGGCCGAAGCGGTATTGACAAACGTAGCCATTGTCCAGACGCAAATCGGCACAGCCGTAAATAATAGCAATTCTGCTACCGCCACTTTCACTTCAACGCCAAAAGCGGGTGACGTGCTCATAGCCATTGCAGTAAACAGGAATGCCGGGCATTCATTCAACGCGCCGACCAATACTGCCGGGACCTTTGCCACTTCAAGCTATAGCGATTCAAGCAATTCGCTGGACGTTGGCATCTGGCATAAAGTGGCGGGGGCCAGCGAACCGAAACAAGTTACTATTACCATGCTTGGCGGAAGCAATAATATAAGCGGCGGCGTTTTGATGATAATGGAGGTTTCGGGATTGGCTACCTCGAGCCTTTTAAATGTTACTGCCAAAAATGATCAGACAGGCAGCAATGGCACCATAGCAAGCACGGGATTGACAGCTACTTCCACGGCTAGCGGCTTTGCAATCGCGGCCTCGGCATTTGCCGATGATAGCTTTAATGCCCCGACTGATTCCAGCTGGACATCCAGTTCATCCAATAGTTTCAGCCAGCAATTATGGACCAATTGGACAACAGGAAATGATGGCTTTCTGGCCGTAGCCAGTATGAATGTCAATGCGGCCGCTAAACAGCAAGGGACGCTCAAATTGACCGGCGGCAGCAACGTAGCAAGGAATAGCGTGTTAGCGGTTTTTAATGTAGCGCCTTTGGATGTGGCGATAGTGAGCGCGTCGGGCAATCAGAATGCCAGCGCGATAATGCCACTGACTGATTATTATCTAGGAGGAAAATTCGTGATAACTGAAAATAACTCTTCGCGCAACGTGAATTCAGTGAAGCTCCAGGAATTCGGAACAGTAGACGCTCAGGCCAAGATAAGCGCAATAAAATTATTTTATGATCTGGACACCAGCGCGCCGTATGACTGCGCTAGCGAAACTTATAATCCCGGATCGGACCCAGAGTTCGGTTCTGCCACCACTTTTAACGGCGCTGATGGCTTCGCCACCACTACTCAGGCTGGGGGAGTCAATATCACTACCACCAAAGCCCTTTGTCTTTATCCGGTGGTGAGCTTAAACGGCGCCAATAACGGCGATACCGTGGATGTCAAGATAAATAATCCGTCAACCGATGTTAAGGTAAGTACGGGCAGTACCACCCCGACATCAACCGTAGACATAGCCGGTTCCACGACCTTGTTTACTCCGGCTGATGTAAGGCAGGTTCACGCCCGGCTAAGGAATGATGATGGTAATGAGGCGAATGCTTCCTGGGCAGCTTCCCAGGATACGTCGGGCTCTATGTATATCAGCCAAAACTTGCGTCTTCGTTTTGAAATGTCTAACCGCGGCGGCACTTCTTCCGCCCCTATGTCCTACAGACTGGAATACGGAGCGTTGACTACCAGTTGCGATTCTATCGCCACTTGGCATGCCGTACCCACTGATAACAGCCTAGACTGGAAGATGGCTGATTCCACATATTTTACTGATGGTACCTCAAGCACGAATGTAGCCAACGGATTGACGGATGATAATTTGATATTTGTGTCCAGCCAGCTCAAGGATACCGGCAACCAGACTGCCGCGCTCGCGCTCGGTTATACCCAATTCACCGAGATGGAATATAACATCAAGCCTAATACGGGCGCCGGAGACCAGTCTTATTGTTTCAGGCTTACTGACCAGGGAAATGCTTCGCAAATAATCTATGAACAATACGCCGTCGTCTACGTCAAGGGCGATGAGAATATTTTTATGCGAGCAATCAGCGCGAATGGCAGTTTCGCCGGTCCCATAAAAAGAGTGAATACCGATATGAGCAACGCCCGCCAGACTAATCCGGTCATTGCTTTGACGGAAAATTTCGGCACGGCCACGACGGCGGTCGCCTGGGAAGACGACCGCAATGGAAACAGCGATATTTATCTAGAGATCCTGGACGCGAGCGGCAATCGCCTCTTGCCAAACGATTTGCATGTGGCTGATACTTTAAATAATGAATATTCTCCGACACTGGCTTTTGATTCTCAGGATAATTTATACGTGGCCTGGGTGGAAAATGCGGCCAGCCAGGAAATTTATATGAGCAAATACGATATTAACGGAAATTTGATATCTGGAAGGATAGCTCTTAAGACTACCAGTGACCAGGAATATTCCCCGAAGATATCATTTGATGCCACGGATAATTTATATTTGATTTACACCAAAGAGACCGGAGGAATAAAAAAAGTCTTAGTGGCGAAATATAACACATCGCTTGCTCAGGTTTGGGAGAAAAATCCTAATGTGGAAAGCATGACCTCCAACCAGTATAGCGGCAGTTTGGGAATTTACGGATCAACTATGTACGCTATTTGGAATGACGATAGGAATACGAATAAGGATGTTTATGCTCAGAAAATTGACGCTTCGGGGAATCCGCTCTGGGCCAATGACCTCAAGGTGAATATCGGCCTGGATACTGCCGATCAGCTTTCTCCTGATATAGCGGTAAGAAGTGGCTTAACAGCAGTCGGTGTTTGGCAGGATAATCGCAGCGGGAGAAGCGAAGTGTACGCCTCTGAATTTACCGACCCGGCTTCGGTGGTCGGCGCAGCCAATGTGCCCTTGGAAATAACCGGTACGAAAAGAATCGGAGAGAATCCGGTGATTTATAAATACAACCAGGTCCAGACTACTGATGCCAGCGGCTATCTGCACCTGCAAGTTGACTGGGATGTTCCCGGATATTCTGTTGCCATACATACCGCGTCGTCTTCAAAAAGCATCATTTTAAGAAATCCGCCCCAGCCTCTGAATTTTTTGCCAAGTGATAATAAAACTATGTTGATTTATGTCCAATAATAATAAGGGGTTTTCATTGATGGAATTAATGGTGGTGATAGGCATCTTATTAGTGTTGTTTTTTATTGTCGGCGACATGATAATAAACGGCCTGAGGACCACTAAATTCCAATCAGAACAAGAGACCGCTGTTGAAAGCGCCAGAAAATCTATGGGTGAAATCACTAAGGATATCCGGGGCGCTAATACTTCACAAAGAGGGGATTACCCCATATTGACAGCACAGGGAAATGAGATGGCATTTTTTAACGACGTCAACGATGATAATATTATGGAAAAGGTCAGGTATTATTTGAATGGAACCAACCTGGTTAGAGAAATTTATCTGCCTGGCGCATTGAATGATTATAGCGTTTTCAGCGCTTCCAGCACGGCCGCTATGTATGTAAACAATGGCGCTCTACCGATTTTTTCCTACTTTAACTCCAATTCCACGACAACAGCTGCTATCAACCAGATCAGGATGGTTAAAGTCTATGTTATGATAAATGTCACCCCGGCCATCGCTCCGGATGATTATATCCTGGAGTCGTATGTCAATTTAAGGAATCTTAAGGATTATTAAATAGAATTCCAAATTTCCAATTTCCAACAAAATTATAAATGACTAATGAAAAAAATTAAAGCATTTGGCATTAAACATTTTATTAGAAATTGTAAATTAGGCATTAGAAATTAATCTAGTTTCACTTTAATTTTAGCATTGTGAACCAAACAAATGTTTAAAAAAAGTCCACATAGTAACACGGGTTTCGTCATGGTCACAGCCTTGGTGGCCATGGGTATGTTCAGCATCATGCTTATCGGAGCATTGAGTTTGAGTTTACTGCAGATGAAACTGAATATGCAAAAGATCGCTTATGCGCAAGCCTTGCACGTGGCCGATGCCGGCGTTAATTATTATCGCTGGGTGCTTTATCATAATCATACTGATTATTGCAATAAGGAAACCTGCAAGCCCGGTCCAGATTACGGCCCGTATGGCCCCTACCAATATCACGATGCGTCCGGTAATCTGACCGGGTATTATCAATTATATATCACTCCTCCGGCTACTAATGGCTCCACTATCGTGAAAGTGAGGGCCGTCGGCTGGATGTCGAATTACCCGAATGTAAAAAGGGACATCGAAGTGAGGCTCGGCATCCCGGCCTGGTCTACCTATTCCACGCTTTGCAATTCTGCCATCAGGTTCGGTTCCGGCACGGAAGTTTGGGGCCCGATACACTCCAATGCCGGCATAAGATTTGACGGCAAGACCCATAACGTTATTACCAGCGCTGTATTATCCTATAACGATCCGGATTCCGACCGATGCCGGACCACATCGTTCGGCGTCCAGACCTGCGTTGCTCCGGCCGATCCTCTGCCCGACGGCAACAATCCGCCCTTAAATGTTCCGGACAGGCCGGACGTATTTATGGTCGGCCGCAGCTTCCCCGTAAGCACGGTCAGTTTCGCTATGCTGGATAATTATATCAATGATGTATATGGCATGGCGACCACCAGCGGTTATGTGCTCGCTAATTCCGGAGTACAGGGCTATAATCTGGTCATAACGCCTCAGGCCGGCGCTGGCAATGATATCATTAAGATTTACAAAGTGAATTCTATTTCCGCGACCTGCGATGGCCAAGACACCTTTAAAATTACCAGCCAGACTTTGTTTGCGACCATCGCTCCTCCGGCCAACGGCATAATATTCGTCAAAGACCGGGTCTGGGTGGAGGGCCAAATCAATAATGAGCGTTTAACTATATTGGCATTTAACGACCCATTCGCCGGCAGCGCTTCAGATATAATAATCAACAATAATCTCAGTTATACGAATTATGACGGCACCGATTCTATCGGCCTGATCGCGCAAAGGAATATCAGCATAGGCTTGTTCAGTCAGGATACGTTAGAAGTGGACGCCGGCCTGATCGCCAAAACCGGAAGAGTCGGCCGCAATTATTACACTTGCAGCAATTTAAACGGCTGTTCCAATACTTATTGCACCAGAAGCTCCATAACTGTGCACGGATCCATGGCCACGAACGGCAGATACGGCTTCGCCTATACCGATGGCACCGGCTACGTATTCAGGAATATAGTCTATGATAATAATCTGACCTTTGCCCCGCCTCCGCACTTCCCCAGCACCGGGGAATACACTTTTATTTCCTGGAAAGAGCAATAAAGCCATGCCTTCAAAAAAATACTTAGCTATAATTATTTGAAAATACGCCGGGCTATCAAGGCGGGTATATGAGCCGCTCTGATTTTATAATAGATAAAAAAGGAAGAATCTGGTTCTTGGAAATAAATACCATACCCGGTCTCACGGCCAATTCTCTTTGGCCGAAAGCTTTGCGTGGGTCAGGAAGAGATCTGAAAAAAGTTTTTAATAATTGGATTGAAATGGAAGGGGAAAAGTAAGATTTTTTAAGACAAATAAAAAGTGTTGGATTTATTGGCCTTTTTAAATATTCTAGTGTATAATGTAAATAATTGTGGATAATAATCCATTTTTTATTAATTAAAACCCCTGTTTTACGGGGGATATAGGGTTTTAAAAGCCCTTTATTGAGAATTTAAAGTCTATGACAAAATCTCAAATGTTAGCCGCTCTTTCAGAGAGCACAGGCTTATCAAAGAAGGACACCGCCGGTTTTATGGAAAAATTGGTAGAATTGGCCTTCAAGGAAGTTAAGAAGAATGGCGTCTTTGTCGTCCCAGGTATCGGCAAATTAGTAAAAGTAAAGAGAGCAGCCAGACAGGGCAGGAACCCAGCCACTGGCGCAACCATCCAGATCCCAGCCAAAACCGTGGTAAAATTCAGAGTAGCCAAGGCTGCCAAAGAAGCAGTTCTTTAATCTAAAAACCAAAATTCACATAAAAAATCATCCGCCATAGTGCGGATGATTTTTTTGCGCAAATTGACAATAATCGGTTGTTTTGATATTGTATTTTGAACGATTCCTAATTAAATTGCGGGATCGTGTTCTTTAAAAATAAAAAATTTGATCATAGAGAAAGGAGACGGATGTGATGGGCATAAAAAGACTGGTGTTTAAAGTTGAAGCGATAGTCATCATCATCGCATTAATAGCCCTTATCGTTCTTGTGGCGATTAACCACAATAGTCTGAAGAAGAAGGGTTACCCACCTCCCGACCAACGGCCTTCAATTGAATATAAGTAGCAGGGGAGGCGAGAGGCGTGTCTTTCGGAGTATCTGCCAAACATTTGAGCCGTAGCGTATCAGATGAAAACACAATCGCTCTTTAATAAAATTAATAGCCTTACAGAAATTTCTGTAAGGCTTTTTTATGATAAATTGACAATAATCGTTTATTTTGTTATTGTATTTTGAACGATTCTAATCTAATAGGAATCGTGTTCTTTTAAATATAAAAAAATGTGTTAAATTTGATTTTGGAGAAAGGGGGGGGGCGATGCACCGAAAAATAACGAAATTGCCGTGAGGGGGGGGGTAAGAAAGAACCAGGAGAATCAGTAGGAAATAAAAAAAACCATTCTAAGGGGGGACGCTATGAAAAGATCAAAGAAGATGTCTGTAATAGCTGCATTATTTGTGGCAATAGTATTTGTGGTAACAGCTTGCAGTGGCGGTGGCGGAGGAGGCGGAGGGGCAGCTTCATCATCTCCGAAATCCACCGCGATTTCAGGTGTCGCAGCAGCAGGGGCTCCGCTCATCGGGTACGCGTATCTTAAGGACAGCGCTGGTCATACCCGCGGTCCTGTCGCATTAGGGATAGACGGATCATTTTCATTCGATGTGAGCGGGCTTACGCCGCCGTACTATTTGCTTGCGGAAGGCTATGCAGGTACGTCCAGTTACGAGCTGTATTCAGCCACGACATCAACAACCGGTATAGCGAACATCAATCCGTACTCCAACGGAATTTTTGCTTCAGCTGGAGGTGGCGTTGATCCGGCCAGTATCTATGGCAATCCTGCAGCATATCCCATCACCAAAGCAAATCTCGATAAGGCCATAGCTGATATGCGTACATTTCTGCTGTTGCTTCTGAACGCATTTAGTGCAGATGTCAATCCTATCAGCGACCCATTCGCTGCAAACCATACAAAGCTTGATGCAGTGTTTGATGTCGTAAAGATCACAGTCGATCCTTCGCAAACCGGCGTGCCGGTCATCGTGACCGACAAATCTACGCAGGTCATAATCGCCCAGGCAGGGACTGGTAGTCTGTTGAACCCTCAAATAGGGCTCTCTTCTGTTAACATCCCTTCGCCTGCGTCTGTTGTGAATATAGTTTCAATTCAGGACAGATTGAATGCCTTGGCGGGCGTAATGAACAGCAAGGGCGCGAACCTGACACAAGCTGATGTTGAACCGTATTTCTCGGCAAACTTCGGTATTTATGACGGTTCTAGCAGACAAATGATGATTAATGATTTGCTGCAAGCGCCTACGACAATAGGATTGCAGATCACCGCATTCACCGGTCTGACTATCGAAGGGATATTGAACGGCGACTACACAGTAAGTGGAATCATGTATTTATCCGACGGTTCGTCAGGACCTATAGGCATGGTTTTCACGAATGAGAACGGAATATGGAACCTGAAAGGCAACGGCTTTAAGTCAGAAGTGCAAGTTTCTGCTACAACACCAAGAGTGGTCCAGGCCAACGGCACTACTGTGACTGAAACAGGATTGCATTTCGATGTACGTGATAAGGGCAATCAGGGCATCGGTGCGGCGGTTGTCACAGGACCAGGACTGCCTCAAGGCGGCTTAACGATGGCTAAAAGCCAATTTGACCCAACAATCTTGCTTCTTGATCAGCAAGACCAACTTAATGTCAACATCTACGTTGTGGCTGATAACGTGAATATCCCGGATAATTCCGAGTATACTATAGCAGTCTATACTACGGTAAATCACACAACGTTGATTGAGACGCGGAAAGTGCGGCTGCTAAAAAGGCCGTTCAAGAACTCAGAGATCACGAACGGACACTTCCCAGTATTGAGCATCAGTTCTCACGCATTGAGCGCAGCGCATATCGGCGGTACGCTGACATTCACCTACACGCTGCCCACAGCATATCCGACGGCCTCTTTGTATGGAGAACTCGATTTCTGGGACAACACTGGAAATAGTGTATATGTTGGGAAAACTATGTTGCTGAATGCCACCTCGGCGAGCTTCAGCTCAGCTGCTCCTGCTTGGACGCCCATAGGTGCAGGCATATATATCTATCCGACCGACCAGTTTCAGCGTAGAGTATGGTATATATGGTATTTTCAGTGATAAGATTGTAACAGGAGATGCGCTGACCGGCGCCTACTGTAATTAATCAATCGTTCTTTAATAAAACTCAAGCCTTACAGAAAATTCTGTAAGGCTTTTTATTTTTGTCATTGCGAGGAGTCCACCAGAGGCGGATAAACTCCGCGACGTGGCAATCTCAGGTTAAGTGGTATAACTTTGTTTGTTATCAATATTCCTACTAATGCTTCGCAGAGTCACTTTTGTAATCAAAAGTAACCAAAAGTTTTGGGGTGCTTCAAATCGCTATCTCGTTGATTATAGGTTATATTTGTGAGCCTGGACGCGAACTCAGCACCCCAAACCCCGGGGTGCAATAAAAACCTAAATTAAAAAATATTTTAAAAATTTGCTCCTTTGAAAAAATTAGGATAAATTTGGAGCGTAATTCCGTTACAAAATTTACCTGTTCGAGTGCGACTCCGCCTTCTGGCGGAGGAGTGCGAGTTATAAATTTTGTTAGGAATATAGCGAACAAATCCTAATTTTTTCCAGGAGCGATTTTTTCTGTCCATTTTTTTTAAAAAAATGGACCCCCGCCCGGGCAGGGCCCCGCGGAGCGCATACCTAGAGAAAGAACCGCTTATCGCGCAGCGTAAATCTAAAAAAGATTCCGCAGTCCGCGCAGGACCCTGCGGAGCATCGGCTTATTCCCTCCACCCTTCAATATACTGCCCGAGTCCATATTGGTTAAGTTTATTCTTCAGCTTGGTGTTGGAGTGAAGATATAAGACAAGGGAGGACAGATCTATTGAATAGCGGTTGCTGGTAATCCTATATTTCAAGGTTTTGGATTGTATGGCCCGTCTTATCGTCTTGGTTTGTATGCCGCCCAATTTGGCCGCTTCGGAAACCGAAAGCCAGATAGGGTTGGGGATAACTTCCTGAAGTATTGTTTTTAATGTTTCCGCGTCTTTTTGTCCCGTTTTTTCTATAGCACCATTTTTTATATCAGTCATGGCTTTTTTGCTTTGTTTTAAACTATCACCAAAAATAATACTGCCAGTATCTTCCAGGCCGTTGTTGCCGAACAAATTCAAATTTTTTTTGTTATTTTTGTCCATTTGTAAATACTTAAGTCTACAAAAATGTAGACTTAAGTAATAACAGGCTATTATTAAATAACTATAAACTTAAGTCTAAGAAAATGTAGACTTAAGTATTTTTAAATCAATTTTTAATGTATAATGGCTAGCGATTGTTTTATTTATCTTACTATAAATTTGATATTTAAGTCCACGTTAATTTAGACTTAAACCATCTTTTGTGCAAATATATTCTCATATTTTTATAAAAAATGCAAGACCCCTTTATTTAGCATTTATCGTATATAAATCAGTATTAATTTAATAATTTACTCGGCATATAGCATATTATTATTTATAAGTACTTACTTGCTTTTTTTAATTTTTTATGCTATTTTTATTATCAGAAAAGAATAAATATTTTTGATAAAAGCAGGGGATATTTCCCCTTTTTGTATTACATTAATTATCAGGTGTAACAAGAAGGTAACTTTTACGTATAATTAAATGAAGCTAAACATATTTGAAGAAAAAATACTTTTTAGCCGATTGAAAAGCAAGGACAAAGAGGCTTTCATAAAAGCCTACGATTTGTATATAGACGATATCTACCGGTTTGTATACTTCAAGATCGGGCACAAGGAGGAGGCCCAGGATCTTACATCCCAAGTTTTCCTTAAAACCTGGAACCATATACAAACCAACAGCCTCACGGACCATAAGACATTAAGGTCGCTTATCTATAAGATAGCCAGGAATGCGGTGGTGGACTATTACCGGGAAAACAGCGGCAAGATCATTTCTTCTCTAAACGATGAAAATAACGAAATCAGCATCGTTGATGCCAATCAGAACCTGGCGAGGCAGATGGAGATAAACCACGATTTTTCCCTGGTGGAAAAAAAATTATCGGAATTGAAAGATGAATACAACGAAGTCATAGTTCTGCGCTACATAGAAGAATTATCAATAGGAGAGATAGCGGACATCCTGGATAAGACCAAAGGCAACGTGAGGATACTTACCTACAGAGCGCTAAAGGCATTGAAGGAACTAATGGGAGAAAATGAAAAATAACATTTATCCCGTTAGATATCTATTAAAATATCCTTTGAACGGGAAATAAAAAACACTTGAAATTTAATTTGAAGAATTATAATAAAATTTATCTAACCGGGATGACCGAGAAAGAATTGATATCACAACTTCATAATTTAAAAAACATCAAGCCTGATCATCAGTGGAAGAATGATAATCGGGCTATTTTAGTATCTCAGGTCGGAAGCGGGGAGGAGCTCGTGGCCGGGTCATGGAGCTTGGTCAGGAATATTTTTTCCTGGGGAAGTTTCAGATGGGTCACAGAGCCGGTCGGTGTTATGTCTATCATTACCTTGTTGCTTGTCGGAGGTTCAATAGCCAGCGTCAGAGCGGCGAGAAATACCGTGCCTGGCGATTCTTTATATATAGCGAAAATCATCAGCGAAAAAACCCAGCAGGCCGTCACCTTCGGCGATAAAGCCAAAGCGCAATTGGGCATTGAATTCGCGTCCAACCGGACCAAGGAACTTACCCAGGTGATGACCGAGCCGCAGAATCAGTCCAAAGTGGAACAACTGCAAAGCGACTTCAAGCAGGAGATCCAGTCGGCAAAGAGCAGGCTGGACAAGATTGCCCCCTCGGTTGTTGCAAAAAAGAAAGATAGCAATAATGTTAAGGGGAACCCGGGAGATGATAAATCGGTATTTACCGCCGATTCAGGCAAAACTAATGCCGGTATCCAAGTGTCCAATAATAATCTTCCTTCAAGCAACAATCCTGTTTCCAGCAGCAGCGTGAAAGAAAACAAAGAGACACCCGTCATAAATACAGAGGCGACTTCCACTAAATCAGCATCCTCTACCGCGCCAGTAGTCCAACCAGCCCAGACGAATGACCCGAAAGCCGCATTAGACGAAGCGGAAAAGTTATTTGACCAGAAAGATTATTCCGGGACTTTAAGCAAATTAGAAGAAGCGAACAATATCATAGATAATAAACAGGATAAAACCAGCCAGACTCCGGCGGCAACCAGCACGAAATAAGTTTTAAAATTATATTAAATTTGTCATTGCGAGGAGCGATAGCGACGAAGCAATCTTTAATAGCCCGTTCAACAGTAGGACCATCTATTAAAGATCGCCACGCTCCCTCCGGTCGCTCGCGATGACATAAGCGCGATGCCCACGACATTTGAAGAAAGATTAGACATAGACGAGGAAACCGGGGGGAACATCATATATAACGAACATCTGGTTCGCTATCAATTGGCCAGCAGTTTCGTAAAAGGGAAGAGAGTCCTGGATATAGCCTGCGGATCGGGATATGGGTCAAAAATGCTCGCGGAAGCCGGAGCGGAAAAAGTGATCGCCATGGACGCCAGTGCAGCGGCGATAAAATCGGCAAAAAAGAATTTTTTCCGTGATAATATAGAATACCGCGCAGGAGATGCGGAAAATATCGGTTTAGAGGAAAATACCATTGATGTGGCGGTTTCCTTTGAAACGATAGAGCACCTTAAAAACGCAGATAAGTTCCTGAAAGAATTATCCAGAGTGGTGAAAGACGACGGAGTAGTTATGATTTCCACGCCGAACAAAGCAGTCAGCGGACAGATTAATCCTTATCACCACAAAGAATATACTAAAGAAGAATTCACAGATGCGTTAAGCAGATATTTCCCCCAGCTCAAAATCGTAAAACAATATAATGCCATTTCCACCTTTTTAAGGGTGGACGAAGGCCGGGAGGGGAGGATTTCCGTGACCAGCCATGCGGCACCGGTGTTTTTCGTCGCCATCTGCTCTAAGATTGCGTTGCCTGATTTGCAGATAGAAAATACAGCAAGTTTTAATCCCGTTGCTTTGGAAAATTTATATAATAATCCCGGGTTCAAGCTGGTGAACAGCATTTATTCTTTTTTGATGAAAATTCCGGGGATGAAGAGAGTGTTTAAGGTTTTGAAAAAAATTTAAAAATTACTGTCATTGCGAGAATTAGAGCGACGTGGCAATATTAGGACAAACTATTAAATTCTAAATAAATTATTAAAGTCTAAATGCTAAATTTTTTAAAAAATTATTTTTACTTTATAATTTAGCCTTGACTTAGACTTTAGAAATTAGACTTTAGACTTTTAACAATATTTAGCGCCGATTCACTTCTTTCTTTATTCAAAGAAAAAAGTAAATCCGCGTTATCCGCCTTTGGCGGGAATACGGATTGGGACTGACCCACAAGGTCGATTCCGGCTGCAACGTCGGAAGGTTTGCCCCTTAATAAATTAACAACCTTAGATTTCAAAAAGCTTGTTACGCATTATTTCATTTCTTGCAGTAAATTGATAAGCTTAACCCCACACCTATGTCCGCGAGGGCCAGGGTGGGGAGGTAAATTACCCCGTTAGCTATTTATCTTCTCGCGCTTCTATGGTCACTCTTGATCATAGGTGTGTGGGGAAGCGGGATTCCGATCAATTTACCCCCTCACCATTTTCGTCATAACGAAAGTTATGTGTAAATTGGTAGGGGCATCTCCAAAAGAGACGTCAGTAGTCTTAAAACCAGAAATGGTGTTTGGGGTTTACTGACGACAAGATATTTATGATGCAAGACAGGCTGGAGGTTTAAGGATAAAGGACGCTTTGATATATTTTATTATTTATCAGAGCAAGAAAAATTTTCTATGGAAATTTTACGCAAAATCTTTGCGTCCAGCGTAATCTTCGTTACCGTTTTATCAATGTCTGCGGTCGCAGCTCCAGCCGGAGCCGCTGCCTCAGCTGGTAGCTTGATTAAGATGAATGGTTTATCAACCGTTTATTATTTAGGCGCTGACGGAAAGAGATATGTTTTCCCGAATGAGCAGACCTATACATCATGGTATAAGGACTTTTCTGGCGTGGTCACCGTACCGCAGTCAGAATTGGAATCCTATCCATTAGGAGCCAACGTCACTATAAGACCTGGCACCAAGTTAGTTAAAATAACCACTAATCCGACCGTCTACGCAGTAGAACCGGGCGGAAACTTAAGATCAATAGTCAGTGAAGCCAATGCTATCGCTCTTTGGGGCGCTAACTGGGCAAAGACAGTCGTTGATGTCCCGGATGCATTCTTCACTAACTACAAGACAGGCACCGCTTTAACCGCGGGCGTTTACCCGGTTGGAACTTTGGTAAAGACTGCAGCCAGCGCTAACGTATATTATTGGGATGGTACCAACTATCGCCAATTCGCTAGCGAAGCCGCTTTAAATGCCAATAAATTCAACATGGCGAACGTCGTAACCACTTCCCTGGCAATCACTGCCGGCGGAAGCCAGGTTACTGCGACTGAATCTGCTTTAACCGACACCTCTTCAGGTGCTGGCGGCACTGTAGGCGCAGGCTCCGGTCTGACCGTTGCCATAGCAGGTAATACCGCCCCGTCAAACACCGTTCTGATCAACTCGGCCGCAGCTGAATTAGCCACCTTCAACTTCACCGCTTCTAATGATGGCGACGTAACCGTCACCTCGTTAAAGCTGAAGAGAATCGGCATTTCTTCTGACGCCACCCTAGATAGCGTATACCTGTTTGATGGCACAAAGAGATTGACCGATGCCGCATCACCAAGCTCAGGAGTTATCAACTTCAACTTGGGTTCCGGCCTTTTCATCGTTACCAGGGGCACTACCAAGGCTATCACCGTTAAGGCTGATATCAAAGGTGACACTTCTCAGACTGCAGGCGTTTCTATCAATGCCGCAACTGACATTATCACCAATGGCGCTTCGGTCAGCGGTTCATTCCCGGCTACCGGCAATCTGATGAGCACTGCTCAAGCCACGACCGGAACCATGGGCACAGCTGATATAGCTACCCAGGTGACGAGTGTAGGTAAAAATGTAAATGCCGGCACTGCCCAGACTATCCTTTGGTCAGCTCCGATCACTATCGGCACCAAGTATTCTAACCTGAAGTATTTGTCATTAGCTGAAGTCGGCTCTGTTTCCTATGATGCTATTACGAACATCACTTTGTTCGTGAACGGCACTCAGGCAGGCACTGCCACCGCTTTGGATGCGAATGGCAAAGCCATATTTGATCTGTCAGCCAGCCCGGTAAAATTAGACACCGGCATCCAGACCGTTGAAGTGAGAGGCGACATCATCAAGGGCTCTTCGAGAAATTTCAAATTCTCCTTGCAGACTCCTGCCGATATCGTTTTGAACGAATCCGGCTATGGCGTTAATGTCATTGTCGCCCACATTCAGCCCACCAACGGCGCTCCGTCAAGTGCTACCGATATCAGCAAAGGTTCAATCTCGGTATCAACCGATCCGACTTTCAACCAGACGCAGATAGTTAAAGGTACCACGGGCGCTACTATCGCCAAATTCACCATGAAAGCTTATGGCGAAGATATGAAGGTCCAGACCTTGAATGTCATCCCGACATTACACCAGACTGGCGGAATGTTCCAGAACACTGAAGGTTTAAGCAATGTTTCGCTCTATGTCAACGGAACCCAGGTCGGCAGTTCCAAGAATATGCTACAAACTGGTGGTGACGCGACCACCACGACTGCAAACTTGACAACCGCTGGTTTGACTTTTGGTACCACCAATCTGTTCACCATTCCGGCTGGCACCACTGTAACTTTGGAAGTGAGAGCTGATTTAACCCAGAACTCCACTTCATACATTGATACAGTAAAAGCTGACGTAGTCGCTTTACAGGGCGCTTACCAAGGCGTAACTTCTGTTCAAACTTCTCCGGACGGAAATACGACTTATACTGGTCAGGCCGCTATGACTATTACTTCTGGCGCTTTGACCATGTCAACCACTGGTTTCACCAGTATGAACGTCTTGGCTAATACTGCCAAGGTAAAGATTGCTTCAATTGTATTACAGGCTGGTTCGGCCGAAGGCGTCAAGATCACTAACGTGAGAATTGACCTTCCGAACGGATCTTCAACTGCTTATACTGATATGAGCAACCTTTACATTTCAGAGAACTTGACCCCGGTCTTACCACAGCAACAGAACAATTTCTCTGTCAATGTATCTATTCCGGCTAACGGCAATAAGGTGATTGACGTATTCTGCGACATCGGCAATGCTACCACTGGCAGTTCTACGCAGGCTACTATGACTGTTACCGCTAATGGTCTTATCACCAATAAGTCCGTAGGCGGCTCAAAACTCGGCCAGCTTATTACTGTCCAGTCAGGTTCATTAGGAACCCCGACATTGGTAGGTAGCGCTGCTGTAGCTGCAATAGTCACTGGCGGAACCACTGCCAAGGCTGCGCAATATAAATTTGTCGCAACCAACGGACAGGTTACCATCAGCGAACTGGAATTCAATGTTGTCGGCACTGCTACCACCAGTCCGAATCCGACCGCAATCGGCGCAATCACTGTCAATGGCGTGACTTCTCCGGTCGTTTATAACGGCACCAGAGCTTATGCCAGCTTGACTGGTTTGAACTTAGCTATCCCGGCAGGCACCCAGGGCAAGGCTATTGATGTAAACGCGGTTTATGCCTCTGTTACTTCATCAGGCCAGGGCGGTTCAGCCACCAGGAATTCTGTGGGCTTGAATCTGGTCAGATACAAGTACACTGTCGGTAGCTTAACCACCGATCAGGCAACCAACGTTGCTTCAAACGTGATGTTGTTGGTAGCTGGCGCTCCGGTTATCTCATTAGCTTCTGACAACCCGGCACCTATCTCTTCAGGTTATGCTTTCGGTGGCAATAATGAAGTAATGAGATTTACCGTTACTGTTGCCGCTGGTCAGTATGTAAACTTGAGGAATATTGGTATGATGGCTTCCTATGTAGGTACATTGTCGTCATCTACAACGCAGTTGCTAAAGATTTACGACAAGAACGCCCCGAACACTTCATTAGGCCAGGTTTCTATTGGTACATCCGGTACCCAGAAATCTCTCCAGTTGAACAACGATTATACTATTGACGGCGGTACGTCCGGCAATACTGTTGAGTTCATCATTAAAGCTGATCTTACCGGCTTAACAAGCGGCGCTACCAGCTTCAGAGTAGACTTAAACGCCACAGGCGATACAGATGCCACCACTGGCCAAAACTGGCAGTGGAACGATGGCACCGTATCTGGCTATGGCAACGGCTACCTATTGAAGAACCTTGATATAACAGGTTCAACCTTCTCAAAGTCGGCATAGTCTTATCTGAGTGATAATATATTAGCTTCGTCTAATATACAAAACACCCCTCACCTTTTTCCAAAAGGTGAGGGGTTGTTTTTTGTATTAAAAAATATAAATGATTCTGAACTTTTTATTTTTTCTTTATCTTTTCTTTAGAAAAATTTTATCACTTATGTGTTATAATATATAATATAAAATAAATCAACGAAGAATGAAGCGAAACTATAAAAAATTAATAATATACCAAGGTCCTTCCGGCGCGCTTGAATTGAAAGCCGACGCAAAAAAAGAGACCATTTGGGCGACTCAAGCGCAAATGGCCGCTATTTTTGGTGTCAATGCTCAGGCAATAACCAAACATTTAAAGAATATTTATAAAGAAGGCGAATTATCAGAAAAGGCAACTTGTTCCAAGATGGAACAAGTTCAAAGAGAGGGGGATCGTATAATAAGTCGTTCCGTGAATGTTTACAATCTTGATGCGATAATATCTGTCGGCTACAGGATCAGTTCAAAAATCGGCACAAAATTCCGCCAGTGGGCCACCAAAACTTTGCGCGAGCACATAGTTAAAGGCTATACGATCAATCCGTCCAGGATAAAGCTGAATTACGACGAATTTTTGTCTGCCGTAGATAAAGTTAAAGCTCTGCTGCCCGCCGGGATGAAAGCTGATACCGGAAGCATATTGGAACTTGTCAAAGTCTTTGCCGACACCTGGCTTTCTTTGAGCGCTTATGACAAAGGCGTGTTTGAAACCGGGAAGCCCACCAAGAAAAAGGTCGCCTTTGCCGCGCAGGATCTGGAAAATGGCATCAGCGAATTTAAGATTGAACTTATGAAAAAATCAGAAGCAACAGATCTGTTCGCCCACGAAAGAAGTGCAGGCGCTATAGAGGGCATCGTCGGCAACGTAATGCAATCATTCGGCGGAAAAGAATTATATCCGAGCGTAGAAGAAAAGGCGGCCCACCTCTTGTATTTTGTGGTGAAAAACCACCCCTTCACCGACGGCAATAAACGCTGCGGGGCGTTTTCATTCGTGTGGTTTTTGAAGCGTACCGGAGTCCTTGATATATCCCGTCTTTCTCCGCCGGCCCTGACCGCACTTACTTTGCTGATTGCGGAAAGCAATCCGAAAGAAAAAGATAAGATGACAGGATTAGTGGTTCAGTTATTAAAGAAATAAAAAATTAAATTTCTTCCATGAAGTTTGATATACAAAACACCTCTCACCTTTTTTAAAGGTGAGGGGTGTTTTTGTGCGAAAATTAAACAAAAATTTAAGGGTGTTTTAAATGCGTATTTAAGGGCAGATATTTAATCTTGGCTTAATATCTATGTTCTATATTTAAATCAATGGCCCGATCGCGGCCGAGTTTAAAAAATTAATCCCGTGCTTTATTTTAAGACAAAAAACAAAGCAGAGAAATTAAAATATGCCATGCCTTAATTGTAAAGACATCGTCGCTGACCAATGCGGCTACCAGGCCCTGGGTCATACGGTGGAGGAGGCGATAAAAAATACCATAGAACACATTGAAGCGGCTCATTCCCACGCGCTTAAGGAAATGAGGACCAGATGGACCGAGCAACAGATAATAGAAATGATCAGAGCCCAGATAATCCTGGGAATGGACGCATGATATACAGGACAAAAATTCTTATGATGTAAATTTTTGATTTTTTTCGTGCCGGTTGAAAAAAACCGGCTTTTGTAATAGAATCTGGTTATAAATAAACTAGCGGACTATGCCGTATAATTACGCCTCCTTGAGCGGCAAATACAAGGCTTTCACCGATTTAAGCGTCATCCTGCTTATCTTAAGCGCGGTGGGTCTTTATAATTACGATTTTTTCCACGCCCTGGCCGAAGTTCTAAATGCCATGGTGGCCATGGGCATTTTTATGGTGGCGTGGAATTCCCGCCGCTACATAACCAATTACTTTTTTCTGTTTATCGGCGTGGCGTATCTCTTTATAAGCCTCCTGATGCTGCTCCACGTGCTGACCTATGTCAACAACGGGCCGTTTGCAAACCTGCCCGCGGATATAAGCGACCAATTCTGGATCACCTCGCTCTATCTTTTCGGCATTTCCTTTTTAGCGGGATTATTTTTCATCAAAAAGAAAACGAGCGTCCGGGTTTTATTTATCATTTATACTATAGTAACTGGCCTGGCTCTGGTTTCAATCTTCGGCTGGCGCAATTTTCCCGAACTTTATACCGGCGGCATCTGGTCTTCGCCTTTTTTGGCTTTCAGCAAAGCCGCCATTGCCCTTCTGTTCCTGAGTTCAATACTGCTGCTCTACCTGAAAAGAAAGCAATTTGACCGGAGAGTGCACCAACTTTTATATTACTCGTTGGTTTCTCTTTTGGTCAGTTCCGAAATAATCTTCATCGGACACACCGACGTATTCAATAATTACGATATGGTGGGGCATTTGCTGGCGGTCGTTTCTTCTTATTTCTTTTATCTGGGTATCGTGGAAATAGGCCTGATGAAACCTTACCGCCTTTTATTCAGGGAGCTTAAGGATAAGGAAGTTGCGGTGCGGGAGAGCGAGAAAATTTACCGCAGCATGGTTGAGTCCGCCCTTGACGCCATAGTGATCCATAACAACAGCGGAATCTTATATATCAACGAAGCCGGCATAAATCTTTTCGGAGCGGCAAACAAGGCCTGGTTTAGGGACAGGAAATTAAGCGATTTTATCCATCCTGACTATCAGGGATTTTTCAAATTGAGAATGGAAGATTTCCGGAAAGGCGCGAAAAAATTCCCCTTGCAGGAAATAAAGGTGATAAGATCGGACGGCTCCGTAATAGACGCGGAGATAAAAGGCCAGGTGATGAATTATATGGGCGCTCCCGCCATCCAATCCACCTTTAGGAATATGAGCCACCGCACTATCGCCATACACGACGCCCCGGACCATATCATTATGACCGACGTTTCAGGAAAATTGATCTATGCCAACAAAGCGGCGCAAAAAATGACCGGCTATGTCTGGGAGGAAATGAAAGGCAACCGGCCGTCGTTGTGGGGGAATGTCCTGGCCAAGAGCAACAACCATTCTATCGGATCGTCTCTAGCCTCAAAGTATGCCTGGGATCTTATCAATGAAATAACCCCCACTTTTACCGGAGAGGTTGTCAACACCAGGAGGAACGGCGAAAAGTACATTGCCGAACTCCATGTTTCTCCGATCAAGAACGAGGAAGGCGATATTGCTTTTTTCATGGCCATAGAGCGGGACATCACCAGGATAAAGGAATTAGACCAGGCCAAAACGGAATTCCTTTCTTTGGCAGCGCATGAACTCCGGACGCCTCTGGCGAGCATTTCTTTGTCGTCCGAACTCTTGCTCCGGGGCGTGGCCGGCGCCGTGGAGCCGAAACAGGGAGAATATTTGCAGGAGATCTACAACTCCACCCACCGGATGTCCGAACTCATATATACGTTTTTGAATATTTCCAGGATTGAGCTGGGGACTTTCGCCATCAGTCCTATCGCTTTGGATATCGCGAAAAGCGTGGAAGAGACTCTCACTGAGGCGCATACCCAGTTTGAAAATAAAAAAATAAATTTAAAAAAGGATTTTCAGGAAGGGTTGCCAGCCGCGAAATTTGACCGGAACGTCTTAAAGATCGCCATCCAAAATATAATTTCCAACTCCTTGCGCTATACTCCCGCGGGAGGCGAAGTAAGAGTGGAAATAAAAATGGCCGCCACCGACATCCTTATAAAAATTTCAGACTCGGGGATAGGAATCCCTTCTCACGAGCAGAATAAGATTTTTTCCAAGTCGTTCCGCGCGGATAACGCCAAAAATGCCAATACTGAGGGGCTCGGGCTCGGGCTTTATATCGTCAAGTCGGTGCTGAAAAGGGCCGGAGCTAAGATCTGGTTTGAGTCTGCCGAAGGCCAAGGAACTACTTTTTTTATCTCTATACCGGTGAAGGATGGGAAATGATTTTAATGCTCCGCAGGGTGCTACCCGCACGGGGGTCACTTTTATAATTTTTTTACGCTACGCGCTGAGCGGTTCTTTCTCTAGGAGAAAGAACGAAAGAGTCGTCGCTAGGAAAAATTCAGGATTTGTCGCGAAAATTTCCTAAGAAGATTTCGAACTCGCTAATCGCTCAAACAGCGAAATGCTTCTAAGGAATTTTCACTCCAAATTATTCCTGAATTTTTCAATGCGACAGGATTTTTTATTTGTTTTCAGATTTTCAAAGCACCCTGGGGTTTGGGGTGCTGAGTTCGCGTCAGGGCGAGTCTATCTTAATTATAATCAACGAGATAGCGATTTGAAGCACCCCAAAACTTTTGGTTACTTTTAGTTATAAAAGTAATCCATGCGGAGCATTAGCAGGAAGATGAATGACAAACAAAAAAAATAAAGCACTCGGCTTTATTTTTTTATTCAAAATATTTTACTTTCCCTCATTCATCCTATACCCCACGCCCCTTACCGTTTCTACAATATTCCCGTTTTTGTCGCCCAGCTTTTTCCTCAGATTGGTGATGTGGACATCTACCACGTTGGAAAAAGAGTCAAAGGAAAAATCCCAGATATTGGTGGTGATCTGTTCCCGGTTCAGCACTTGTTTGGGGTGTCTCATCAGATATTCCAGGAGGCTGAATTCTTTCAAGGTGAGATGGACTTCTTTGTTGTTCTTGAACGCTTTTTTCTCTGCAGGATTGATGACAATGTCCCCGATTTTTATTTCTGTGGATAAAGATTGCTTGGGCCTCCGCAAAACTGCCCGGATCCTCGCGAGCAATACCCGGAAAGAAAAAGGTTTCACCAGATAATCGTCCGCGCCTACGTTAAGTCCGTCTATTATGTCATTGGCTCCGTCCTTGGCGGTAAGCATTATCACCGGAGTGGATATTTTTTGTTCTCTCATACTCTTGCATATTTCTATGCCGCTTTTTTTCGGGAGCATGATATCCAGGATAATGACATCGTAATCATCGTGCATCAATTCTATGCGCGACATAGCCGCTTCGCCGTCCATGATATAGTCGGCCGCGAAGCCTTCAGATTCCAATCCGTCTTTTATCATCTTCGCCAGATTTTCCTGGTCTTCAACGATCAATATTCTCATAAGGTTGTTTTATGTTGATACTAAATTTATATAACATCCTTCCTGCAAAGTCAAACTTTAGCTAATCTTAATCATAAAATCTTATTATTAAGATTTAATTAAAGTTGATTATGATTTTCCGGACTATATAAAAATAAAAAAACACGAAGCTTGTTACTCCATGTTTTTTAATTGCCGGATACTATTTAGCGGGCTCAACTTTGCAGCATTTGCATTTGTGCTTGAACATTTTGTGCAGTCCGACTAAAATCAGCAAGATCGGCCAGATGATGCCGGTCACGTAGGCGGAGATGACGCCCAGAGCCTCTAGCAGGAACATTAAACCTATAAGGATGATAAGTCCCGACATCATATAGTGATGCGGGCAGGAACATTTCTGTCCCGGCTGGTTTTGGTCCATAGTTTTTAGTTAGAGTTAATTATAGGTCTAGTATAGCATATTTTTTTATTTTAAGTAAGACAGTACCAACCGCTCCAATAAAAAAACCTCGCGAATTCTAGAATGCGAGGACCCTTCTCATCATCGCGGTCAAATGAGCAGGGCAGGGCGTTTTTGGACATGGCCTCAATGATATCTTCGGGAGTTTTGCACTTCCAGTGGCAGAACCTTTCTTCAAAGTAACGCAATAGCGGCTTTAGGATATTCGGCTTCAGAAGACGCAATGCTCTTTTTCTGGTGCCAGTGATTTCCTTGGTAAGGCCTTTCCCGTAGTTCTTTTTCCCCTTGATGGCACCATTCAGGCCAATGATGATCTCGTTCCATACCGACAGCGCGTATAACTCCGAAACCTTCCCGGAAGAACTGACAATTCGTTTTTTCAACAATACTGCCATAAAATTATCCTTCCTGCTCCTGCTTGCCGCACCGTTTTTCATAAGCCCCTCCTCTCGTTTGTAATGATCAATATCTAAATATTTGAAGATTTATTCTTTTATATTAGTAAAAAAATTCTTATTTGTCAATAAAAAAGCCGTGGTTTTTACAGCCACATCCCCAATCCGCCCTCTTGGGCGTTAATGAAGTTTTAATGTCTTTGTTATATTATAAAATTTATCAAAAAAATCGCTGGTCGCCATTGACCCGGGAAAAATTAAATTGTATAATTTTACTATAAATCGCGGATTTTTAACAAAAATTAAACTAAATTTATGACCAAGCAAAAATTGAAACTTTACGGATTGCTGGTAATGCTACCTGCTATGGCCATCACTCTGGCCGGATGCGGCAAGAGCGTTTCCCAGATGATCGGCGAAAAAGTGGCCCAGACGGCCATTAACAGCCAGACGGGCGGCAAGGCTAACGTGGACTTGAGCAATAATAATGTAAAAGTAAACAGCAAAGAGGGGAGTTATGAAGCGGGCGACAACGTAAAATTGCCCGATGGTTTTCCCTCGGACGTCTATGTCATTCCCGGGAAAATAGGCTCGGCTATAACCAGCGCCAGCAGCGCAGGATTCACTATTTCCATAACTACTGATAAGAGCGTGGAAGAAGCGGCCGCGGCTTATCAGGATAAATTCAAAGCGGACGGATGGAAAATAACCGGCACTATGAATTTCGGCGAATCCTCTTCGGTGGTGGCTGAAAAAGACAACCGCACGGCCTCGGTTATCATCAGCAAAGGCGATAATAATACTTCGGTGGTATTAAGCACCGGCAACAAGTAATAACTCATTCTCACCTTAAAATATATGGAAGTGAAAAAACTTTATGTGCTGCCGTTGATCGGCGGTACCGCGATAATCATCGCCGTCTCTATCTGGACTTACGGGTTCTATCAGGCCAAAGTCTTGCCTACCAGTTTCTTATCCGTGACCGGCACCTCGGAAAAAATCGTAACTTCGGACACCGTGAAATGGTCCAGCACTTTCACCCGTACCGTAGATTCTACGAGCCTTAAGACCGGAGGCGAACAGATGAAAAACGATCAGGCTACGATCAGGGCTTATTTCAAGAGCGTCGGCGTCAAGGACGAGGAAATCACCATCAATCCGATCGTGATCACTCCGCTCTGCGAAAACCAGTCCAATGTGATGTATGACCGCTACGGGAATCAGACTTGCGGAGGCAACAGGAACACCGGCTACTCCCTCCAGGAGACCGCGATAGTGGAGTCAGACCAGGTAAAACCCATCACGGATCTCTCACAGAAAGCCACTGATTATCTATTGTCCAAAGGGCTGGTATTTTCCACCCAGGGACTGGAATACTATTATAATAAGCTAAGCGATCTGCGCCTGGAGCTGATTTCGGAAGCGACCAAGAACGCGAAAGACCGCGCCGAGAGGATCGCCGAAGGCACCGGAGCTAAAGTGGGGAGCATCCAATCGGCCTCCACCGGAGTATTCCAGGTCAACGCCAAGAATTCCGTGGAAGTTTCCGATTACGGCGTTTACGACACCACCTCGGTTGATAAGAAAGTTACTGCCGTCGTGAAAGTGTCGTTCAATCTTAAATAAATATTCTTATCAAATAAAAAAGCCGTTGATGTAAAATTTCCGCGGCTTTTTTTAGAGCTTCATTATATTAATTAAGATTAAATAAAACCAGTATGATCAAAGTTCCAGACGCGCCGGATAACCTGGCAGCCTGCATCTGCCCAGAGTGTCCGACCATAAAAAATAATGCTTGCGTAAAAGAGAAGGGCGGAACCCTTTTTTGCGCCAGAGATAAGAGCGCTTGCGAGATTAAAGACAGAGGCTGCATCTGCGGCATCTGCCCTTTGTGGGATAAATACGAGCTGGTTAACGGATCTTTTTGCTTGTACGGGATAGAGGGTTAAATTTACCCCGGCGTTTAATCGTTTTTAACTTTAATTATGGGTTATTTATTGGATAAAAATTATAATGCTTTGGACCGGATGGATCATTGGGATAAAGAAACCGGGGAAATGATAAAAAAGAGACTGGCAGAAGAAGTGGGCCGCAGAGAAAAATTTTCTTTTTTGACGGAAGAAGAAGGAGCCATGCTTTTTTTATTGGTCCAGACCCTGATTTTCCAGCCCGAGGATGACCAGCGCGTAAAAATCGCCGAAGCCATAGACAAAGGGCTGTCGCCTGGAAAGTCGGGCGTGAGATTCGGGCATAATCCCTGGAGAGGGGAATTTTATAAGCAGGGCATAGCCGCGACCATGGAATATTTCAAGGATGAGTTAAAGCATAAGTTTGACGTAAAAGGCGACTATGAAAAACTAGCCGGCTTGATCCGTAAAAAAATCGGAAGCGCGGATGATGATTTTTTGGCGGATTTTTTCCGTTTGGTCTTAAGTGACGCCGTGGAGATTTATTATTCCCACCCATCCGCCTGGAATAAGATCGGCTTTCCCGGACCAGCCTATCCGGAAGGCTATGCATATTTAGATTGCGGAGAAGCGGATGAGTGGGAGCCAAAATACCTTTAAAAACTTTTTTTGAAAAAGTTTTTAATGTTTTCAAAAAATATAATGTGTTTGTCAAAAATAATATAGCGAGCAATCCGCCAGCTGGCGGACTGCGACCATATGATTTTTACCGAACGGTATAGATTTTAAAAACCAGTCATGTTATGCCTCAGAAAAAAACGGACATTTTGATAATAGGATTAGGCGCGGCCGGCGGCGTGCTCTTCGGCAAGCTGGCGGAAGCGGGCAAGAGTGTCACCGCTCTAGACGCCGGCCCGATGTGGGATTCGGACCGCGATTTTACATCGGACGAACGCGATATGGGAAAGCTGCGCTGGAACGACCCGCGCATTAGCGACGGCGACGACCCTATAGCCATCGGCGCTTCCACTTCCGGCCGGGGGGCCGGCGGCGGCACGGTGCACTATACGATGATGTCTCTGCGGCTGCACCCCTCAGATTTTGAAATTTTTTCCAGAG
>Ga0209048_10000872_pt1 | contig 32077 bp, 33 predicted proteins | sample FrelakmetCRP12CR_FD_187146 | JGI IMG/M metagenome (GOLD analysis project Ga0209048, IMG submission 187146) | Freshwater lake sediment microbial communities from the University of Notre Dame, USA, for methane emissions studies - CRP12 CR (SPAdes)... | ecosystem: Environmental > Aquatic >...
GTGTCCATTAGAGATCTTTTCATCGTTAAACAGCATAGTGCTTGAGCATTCCGGAGCATCCTCGATCAGGTCGCGATACCACGCTGAATCTTAGTCCGGCCGGCAGAGCACCTTTGGCCTATGTGCTGAGGCGAACTGTCGAGCCGCATTTCTACCACACGCCCTGTAGGCGAAGGCCTACACCTAATTGTAGGGTTGTCGTACATAGTGCTCGACGACTAAAGGGGAGACTTGTGCCCATGATGAGCTTTCGGGATACGGAACACGCCTCTACTCCCGCGGCGCGTCCCACCATCACGGTGCGCGACATATTAGAAAGCGCCGCGTATTCGCTTATTATTGCCCGCTGCCGACAGGCATACGTCGATGAACTGCAGGGGGGCTTGCATCCCATCTATCTGGCGGTGGAATTGCTCGGCAGAACGGCAAGTGTCGCCGCAAAGAATCCTGCCTTGCTTGCACAATCCTCGGCGCTTGCGAAGCGTGCGATGAGCATCCATGAAAAATCGACCGTTGAACTCTTCAAGCAAATCATGATCGCGGATAATCTACCGAGCGCAGTGAACATGGGCGCGATGCTGGATGAAATTTTGCGATTGCTTCGTACTGATTTAGACCGCAAAGCCATTGCCTTTGAATTTACCAATAGCCCCGACATCGTGGTGCAAGCGCAGGCTTATACGTTGCGCCTCTTACTACTAGGTCTTATCGCCATGACTATCGACGAACTATCTGAGGCGACTAATTTTACCTTGGTTCTCACGCGCGCCGAGGGCGGAGCCCTGATCGAATTGCAGGCGAATATAGATTTTCCGTTGATCGATATGGCAGAGATGCTATTGACGAGTGACGTAGCCGATTCTTTGACGCCGTGCGCGCTGGTGCTTGCCGTGGCTCGGCAGTGGTTCACCGCCAACGGTGGAGCGCTCGAACTACCGCAGTGCCCTCCGGTTGCAATGCGCATCCACTATCCGCTCGCATCACCCGAACCGGGGCTCACCTGAAGCCCGTCCAAATGGTGTCAAGATGCCGCAAGTCCAGGTGCCAATATCGAAGTCCCGTGAAGTCAATCGACAAGGGCAATTGAAGGCGGTACGGACATACCGGCAAGATCGCGCGCTTGTGCCCACAGCTGGTAAGCAAACACGACTCCTGTGCTACGCACCGGCAGCCCGGCAGCATGTAGTGCGTCGGCGACCCAGGTATTGCAAGTGTACAGGGCGGAATAGCGAGGGATCGCCGCAAAATACGCACTGCCAGCATAGGGGCCCGGCCCCAAAGGCTGGGGCGGCATGCCGGGTTGGGCCATCGAGATGAGTACAAAGGCTTGCGCAGCATACGCCTGCGCACGACTCACTCGAATCTCCCGTCTCCAGGACGAATTCCAGCAACTGCGCGGCGCGGTGCGGTGGGCGCACAGTCGGCGGCCCTAGACGAATGGCCCGTAGGGTTCCACAGATCGACTGCCCGGTTTGATCGTTTCGCAAAAGTGGCACGTCTCAGCGACGTAGGTGAGATCCGACCGATCGAGTCGCAAAATCGGGCCGCCAAACGCGCACTGCCCACGATAGTGAAACTCTATCGCATTCTCTAAGGTTTGGTCGCTGGCGAAACATTTTTTTGTATTTAGCGACGGCCGTAGGGTTTATTTCACTATCCTCATCTTCCGCGGGAGATTTCAATGACTCAGGTAAAGAAAGCCCCCCACACGAACCTCGATACGGATCTCAACGTTCCCAAGCACCACGTGTCAGCGTGCGTCGGCGTAGTTCTTTTGGGACGGCGAAAGGAACCCTGGCCGGTCCTATGGGCACCGCGATCAGTGCCGTCGCCGTCGCCGTCCCTGAAGCGCTCGGCGGGGACCAAACGGCATCATCGGAAGACCTTCAACCAGCGCACACGCACGGTGTAAGTTCATATGTACCCTCAGGGATCGGAGCTTCGATAACCTTAAAGTCCAACTGAGCCCGCGCCGGGGAGACCTTGGCGTGGGTGCTCTGTGGGCAGATCCGATTTGCTTCATATGGTTGACGCAGAAGTGTGTCGCATTGCCTCTCGAGCGACATTTGTCTTACGACCAGGCGAGGTCTCGGCCTACATACAAAAATCTTCAGTCGGTGAGACCCTGTGTTCCAGGTGTTTGCGTGGCCCGCAAAACGATCGACAACTTTGACAAAGCATCCTAGATCGCAAGTGAGGAAGACTGTGAGTTACCAATCTAATTGGCGTTACAACCGTGGAGTTGAAGGCGATGAGTATGAAGAAATCGCGCCGCTCGACTATTTAGCCATGCGTAATAGGGACGCCCTACGAGACTGGCGTAGACGCTATTTCGAAAGTGGTCCGTGGTCCGGGAAATCAATCGCTAAAAGCATCGACAAACCGATTCACTTTCAAGCGATTGATTGCCAGTCGACGCTAAATCCCTTGCGTCAAACAAAATAATCATGATCCGCTCTCACGAGTGGATGATGGGGCGAATCTTTACCCTATGCCCTGTTTGCGAACTTAAGACCCACCACGTTTCCGTTGGGAGTCATGGGGAGCGTCACAATCGGATACCGAGGTGTTCGCGGCTGGGATCGGGATCAGAGCCGCGTAGGCGCCAATGGCCAAACGATCGTACCAAAAGAAATGCTAGAGCCCAGTAATTGCGCCTAGAATTAAGTCGCGTATCCGCAATGCAACGAGTCAAGCGTGCCGTCTCCATCGGTCGGGGAGTTTATCGACGTCAAGGGCCGCGGACTTAGGGGCAAGAGCTGATAGTGTGATCGGCGTACAAAACAATCTGTCGCATCTGGATTCCGGCATTTCGTTATCGTTAATTCATGCTATATGCGAGGGCCGCTTAACATGAACAATTCACGCCAGGACGGGTCTGGACCGTGCCGGGTCCTTGTAGTCGATAGTAATGAGGAGCTGGCACGCGCGCTTTGCTACGCAATCGGCACGGAGCCCGTCCTTGTTTCCGTCGGATTTTGTTGCTCGGGCAAGGAAGCACTCTTGAAGGCACGTACATCAGCCGCCGACATAATGCTATTGGATTTTAATCTTGGCGATCGGAATGCGTTGGCGGTGTTGGACGAGGCAAAAGAGACCGCTGCCACAGTCGGCATCATTGTATTTACGGGCCATGCACTGCCGGAACTCGCTCACGAAGCGCGCACGCACGGTGCCGCCGGCTTTGTCGTTAAAGGCATCGCATTTGATGATCTCGTCAAAGAGATTATGCGAATTTCTGCAGAGCGAGCCGCTACGATCGCTTGACGCCGGTAAATCCTACTTGCGCAATATTCGATCGATTGGTATGTGGGTGGAAATTACTCCGCCATTCCGCCCCTCAGCCTCCCAGCTACATAGTCCACCGAGTGCTTGCGCACGAAAGTTAAGCGCGGACACCACTGCCTCCTTCGCTGCGACAGTAAGAGCGTCGGCTGCATCGTGATGAATGTCCATATGGAAATTAAGACCTACGATGCGAACATCCAGGTCCACGGTCTTGACGTGCAATGGGCCTAATCCAAGCTCAATAGCCTCGCTTAAAATGCGCACGACCAGGATGGCCAGGTCCGGAGAGAAGTCTGGCTCTTCTTCGGGAATATGTGCGATGCTCTGCAGGCCGGACGCCGTACAGGATTCCGCCAATTGCCATCGAAGTGCGGCGAACAATCCGAGGTGATTCAGGATGCTCGGCCTGAGGCGCTCCACGAGTCGGCGCGTGGTGTCGATGCTGGTCGCAATAGCGCTGAGAGACTGCGAAAAGCGCTCAGCGTCCAGCACTTCTTTTGACGCCGCCCTGCGGCGAAGTCCATCCAAATGAATCTTGATTGATACCAGAGCACTAATCAGTTCGTCGTGCAATTCTCGCGAAATCGCCGCGCGCTCGCGTTCCATTGAGAACTGTAGGTCGGCCGCAAGCTGTTGGGTACCTGGAATTGTCATTTCACATTTGTATCACTAGATCATTGGGCGATGACGTTATACGTTTCCCAAACATCACAACATGCCAAAAAAAACAACCTCTTGTTTTAATTCGGATACGCTCCGAGCCGGCTAACCCTTGAACGACCGCGCCGGCCTGTAGGGTGGGCCCTACACTTAACAAGGATGATACCTTACCGACTGCGCGGGGCGCATGCCTTAATGTCCTTCCGAGCGATAAGCGGCCTCTGAGGAGGCGCCCGATATCGATTTCCGAAGGCCAAATATAAAGGGGAGGCGGTATGCTTTATTACGCTGCAGTATTTTTTCTCATCGCGATCGTTGCTGCTGTCTTTGGCTTTGGTGGCATTGCCGCTGGCGCCGCTGGGATTGCTAAAGTTCTTTTCGTCGTCTTTTTGATTGGTGCGGTCGTCGCCTTGCTCTTTGGTCGTGCGCGAGCGTAGCGCAAAGAACTCGATTAGATATTTATGATTAGATATTTATTTAGATATTCACCACAATTGACAGGAGAGGGATAATGGATACGGCATTTGAACAGGCTAACGGTATGCGCCACGGCGACGGAGATTTTCTGAAATCCGACGTGAAAGACTCGGTAAGGAAAATGCGGGCCACCGGTTCTCAGGAAATCAACGACCTCATTGCGGATGTCGAGGAATTTATTGGACGCGTTGGCGACGCGGCGGATCCGGAAATTGCCCGACTGCGGGCCAAGGTGGAACAAGCCGTTTCGACGGCAAAGAAGTCCCTCACCCAAGGGGCGGAGCATGTGCAGCGCAAGGCACAGGCGGCCATGGATGCGGGTGACAGATATGTGCGTGACCAACCGTGGCAAGCGCTCGGTGTTGCCGCGCTCGCTGGGGTGGTTTTGGGTTTCGTTGTGGCCCGTCGTTGAGGGCACGCTGGTGATCGAGCGGTTTGCGGCAGCGGCAAACGTGGTTGTCCGGCATGCGGGGGCATACACGGATCTGATCATAAGCGACCTGGAGTCAATGGGGAATGCTTTGGTCAGTCGAGTTTGGGCGGGAATAATCATGGTGGCCGCTCTCTTGCTAACGGTCATGCTGGGCTGCGTCTGGATAATCGCTATAACCTGGAATACGGATCAGCGTGGAGCTGCGATCGCCATCTTGGCCACGTTCTTCCTGGGCGTCGCGGCCCTTGCTTACCGCCATTTACGATCGCTCGCGAGGACTTTTCCGCGCGCGCTTTCACGAACGGCCCGCGCCTGGGGCCAGGACCGACTGTTCCTCGAGGACGTGTTGAACCGTCGATCGCCAGATGCACCATGAACCAAGAGGACGATGCGAAAGTGCGCGCTACGGAGCTTCAGATGGCACGGAACCGCCTGGAGCTGCGGGCGCTCCTCGATCCACCCTCACGTAGTTCACATGGAATGCGCGACGCCGCCTTTCCTCGAAGCCATACCTTCCGCTGGCTTATCGCACAGCTGTCCGCTCCTCGAATCGTGTCGGCTATTGCCACCGCCGTGATGACACGATTACCAGGCATCCGAACTGTTCGCCGCTACATATTCAGCGGTCGCCGCTGATACCGATCACGCACTAGAAAGAATTTCCTTAGCCTATTCTCGTCTGCGAGTGGTGGCCACGTAAAGCGCGCTCTTGGGAATTATTGGACCAAGCCGTTGCGAATCGCGTAGGTGGTAAGATCGGCATTGGTCTGCAGATTCATTTTCTCAAGGACCCGCGCACGGTAGGTGCTAACCGTTTTGACGCTCAAAAATAATTCGTTGGCAATTTCCGAGATACTTCTCCCAACCGCCAGCTTGGATAGAATTTGGAATTCGCGTTGCGATAAGCTCGCATGGAGCGGGCGATCGGTAGGCTCATCGAGCGCGTCCACCAGCATCTCGCTCAATGCTTCGCTGACAAATCGACGGCCCGCGAGCACGGTGTGTACTGCCCGCATAATCTCTTCGGGAGCCTGATCCTTGGATAGATAGCCCGATGCACCTGCTCTTAGCACGTTGACCGCGTATTGCTTCTCGGCAAAACCGCTCATAATCAGCACACGCGTGTTGGGATAGCCCGAGCGAATGTGGCGCAATATGTCGATTCCACTGCGGTCAGGCATATTAATATCGAGCATCACCAGATCCCACGGCTCGCTTCTCAGGCGCTCCAAAGTCTCATTACCTGAGGCAGTTTCGCCAATATTGCGGATTGAACGATCCTCTTGCAAATAGCCCCGCAGGCCGGCGCGAACCATCGCATGGTCGTCGGCAATTAGCACACTTGACATAGGAACCTCCTGCCACCGCAAATTGCGCGTCGCGGGAATCCACAAGGCGTTGGCTGCCCCCGCGCCAATAGCCTAAACGGCCACCTTGCCGGCGAGAATACGGGATATTGACATATGCTTGTAGGAAGATTCTGACGGCCCCTATGATGCCGAAGATCCCTAGTGCCGTAGCCCATTACCCGTACTTCGCTGCTTGCCATTCTATCCAGCCTTTCTCTTGACGGCGGCGGCCACCGCCGCAATGACTAGGTTCGGCGCCACTGGTTTGCTGAGGTGTGTCATATAGCCCGCATCTAAAGCCTCAGTGCGGTCCTTTAATCGAGCAAACGCCGTCAAAGCGATCGCCGGCAGAGTGGTTGCGTCTATATTGAGACGGCGAACGCGCCTCAGTAGCTCATGGCCATCCATCCCCGGCATGCCAATATCGCTAATAAGAACATGGGGCACCTGATTTCGGATAATCGAGAGGGCGGATTCGGCCGACTCGGCGGCCAGCACATTCGCACCCGAGTCGCTCAGAATTCGATCCAACAGCTGCCGGATATCTGGCTCGTCATCGACGACCAGGACATTCAGTCCGGATAAATCGACTTTTCTATCGTCGCGAAAATTCAGTGCCAGATCTGGGCCGCCAACGAATGCGGTATCACCGATCCGTGGGTTTCCCATCGGTAGTTCAACAACAAACGTCGAGCCAAGACCTTTGCCCGCGCTGTGCGCGCGAAGCGAGCCACCGTGCGCATCAGCGATCTGTTGAGCAATGGCTAGTCCCAGCCCTAGTCCCCCGCGCGCGCGTCTAGCGGACGCATCCTCTTGACTAAAACGGTCAAATATCCGCGGCAGGAAATCCGAGCCAATGCCCTCGCCCGAATCAGCGATCGTGACCCGCGCGCAATTGCCGTCGCGTTCGAGAGTGACGCGGATTTCGCCGTGTTCGGGCGTGAACCTCAGCGCATTCGACAGAATATTCCAAATTGCCTGTCGCAGCCGCTGCGAATCGGCCGGCAGTGAACCCGTGGTGGTATCTATCACGGGCACTATATGGATATGTTTCGCCGCGGCTGCGGGTCCCGCCGTGTTGAGCACATCTCGTAGCATCACCGCTGCATCTACCATTTGAAGATTGAGTTGCAGGCGCTCGCCGACAATGCGGCTAGCGTCTAATAATTCTTCTATTACTCGTTTTTGCGCAGTCGCATTGCGCACAATAACCTCGCCCGCATGTTTCATCTCCTCGGGCTTTGTCTTCCCCATTGCCAGCAGGTATCCCCAAGTCTGTATGGCCGACAACGGGGTCCGCAACTCGTGCGATAGTGTTGCCAGAAATTCATCCTTGAGTCGATTGAAGCGCTGTGCTTCCTCTCGGGCATGACGCTCGGCCTCCATCAGTCTTTCTCGCGCCTCCTCGATGCGACGCCGTTCGCCGATATCGCGCGCAATTGTCGAGGCGCCCACAATCGCGCCGCGCGAGTCGCGAATCGGAGATATGGTCATTGACACGTCCACGAACCCTCCGTCCTTCGTGCGCCGTTGGGTCTCAACGCGCTCGACGCGCTCACCTCGTCGTAGCTGTTCCAGAATGGCACGCTCCTCGTCGTGACGTTCGGGTGGCACGACGAACAGGATTGAGCGATTAATAGACTCCTCAGCCGTATAACCGAATAAATTCTCCGCGCTGCGATTCCAGGACGTTATGATCCCATCCAACGTCTTGCCGATGATGGCGTCATCACAATTTTCCACTAGCGCCGCCAGGCGCGCCTGCGCTAACACGGCGTCCGACGGACCGCTGGGCGTCATTTTCTCGCCCAGCGCAGACATATCGCATATTGAATGGAGCCCATCATTCTAGTAATTGATAGCCTTCTTTGTTGCGGCAAGCGGCACTCGCGATTTTAGACGCATTAAACCAGTCCCTGCCAGTGCATCATAGGACGCGCTCCGCTCCTCATAACCGTTCCGCCAGTCGGCAACTACCATGCGAGTCTGCACGCCAATCACTTTCGCGAAGGCCTCATATACCTCAAAGAGTATCAAAATAGGTCTTCCGATCACATTTGAGCCTCTAATGTACCCACACGAATTACTGAGGACCAAGATTGTTGATCATGATGCTACCCTCTTATAACGTGGGGCACCGATGCGCAGACTCGCACCCGTGACAACGAAAAGCTGTCGGTCGGAGCGCGCAAGCTTGTCGGAATGCACCTACGCCCGAACAATGGGTGAGAACTAAGATTAGCCGGTCCCGGGACCGCGTCAAAATCTCTTGGGCTTAAGGCAGGATCACCTTATGCAAACGACTGCTTGGTAGGCTGAGCGGTTCTCGGTGCGCGCCATGGGTAAAATCCGTCGTCCCAGGAACACGATACTTGCGCCTCACGCAAGGGCGAGTAGAAGGGCGTAACGCCGCGGGGTGCAATTTACTTCCGCCGTGTAGTTTCGAATTTGTCTCCTTTCTAGATCGCTAGCGACCCAAACCATGCGGTGGTAAACGCAATTTGCATGGAGCTTTATCGGGCGGTCAGTCGCGAGAGTTTGCAAGATCGTATTTAAGGGGAATCCAACTAACGATTTCTGACCACACATCGGGCACTTTACGGGAAATCTGACAACTGGCTCGTCCATCCTGATGGCCTCCATATGACTTTATCCACTTTCGGCAGACAGGTAGCATTTCAATTACTAGACGTACGACTGGTCGCACTGCAGTGCCGCACACTCGGCGAGATTGTTACCAGCGGCCCGAGAGAGCCACTACCAACAAAACGATCAGGACCAAGCCCAATCCACCACTCGGGTAATAGCCCCAACCAGAGCTATAGGGCCATGTAGGCAACGCACCTATAAGAAGAATTACCAACACTATTAGCAGTATTGTGCTTATCGACATTTCTTCTCTCCCACCAAGCAGTTGAAGCTAAGCGAGAGGTTATTCGTGAGCTCCTAAGAATGCAGTCGGGCAGCTGCGTCACCGAGTGTAAGGTGGCTCCTACGAGAGCGAGGGACAAGGCGATGAGGCGCGTAACGAAGAAGATGAAGAGCATGAAGATGATCCATGAAGATCATTAATGCTCTCAGTGTGGATTGCCAAACGTGCCGGTGAACCCGCCGCCTAGCACGCCGTGAGATTTCTCCTCTGTTCTGTCCGAAAGACACTGAAAAGATGCGATTGATGCGCAGGATCAGGGGTGTAGGCCTCAGCTGACGCTGGATCGAGAGCTGCGAGACTCACCCACTGAGCGCCGGTATGGTCTATTGGCGGCGTTTGATCCTCTAACATCAGGAGAGTGCCATGGGAAAGTATGTATTGGCTTGGGTCCTTGGAGTGCCAGCGACGCTGTTGATGGTTGTTTACCTGATCATGCATCATTGAGCGCGGCCTCGGACTGCGCGCCGATATTCGATCCCACGGCACGGCGACGAACATCGCTGCAGGCGTGACCACCCGACAGCGCGAGCTGTCGGGTTTTCGATTCGCCCGGACTGAGTCGCCTCGTCACCGGCGAACGATCAGCTGGCGATTTGCCTGTGCTGCTGATTGCACGGCAATTAAATCTCCGCGCCGTCCTCAATCGCGATCGTTCTGCCGCGCGAAAACCGCGCGTATTGATTACGGTCCACCGGAATCCGCCAGGCGTCGGACACGCTGCATGAGCCGCCGCCGCACTGATCTGCTCTCGGATAGAAAGTGATTCCCGGTCCTAGCGTGGACGCGAAGCCGTAAATCACAGGACGCAAGCATGCACAAGCACGCAGAAGTCCGGATGTCATCGGCAAGCCCATTGCGGCGAGCCAACTGACTCTACTGTCGATTTGATGACCGAGCGGACCCTACCGCCGCGCGACCATAGCTATCGTCCTACACCGGCATGCTCCGCCGGCCGGCAGGCATGGCGTAATACGGCTGCCAATGTACGCACGTGAAGGGGGTGCAGTCACCCGTCGGCAAACATAATTGAGGTCTCAGACCGGAGAAAACCTATGCACAAATCGATCTTTGGGCTTGCCCTGATGGGGGTTACCCTGATGAGCGGCTGCAACAACGCCAAGTCGCCAGACTCAGTGGCCAACAATGTCGCAGCTGCTCAACAGAAGGAGGCGCTCACAGTGGCCGATGCGCGAAACGATGCCGCAAGAAGCGTGAATAGCGCGGCGGAGAAAGTCGATGATAAAGCGACCGATCTGAACAACGCACAAGCGAAAGGTGCGTACGATGTGGCACTGGCAAAGGCCGAGGGCGATCGAAAAATCAACCTGGCCAAATGCGATGCTCTCGCCGGCGATGATCAGAAACGGTGTAAGGATCGCGCCGACGCCGATTACGAGGCCGCCTAGGCCAACGCGAAGGCGCGTGAGACCGATAGAAAGCAGTGAGTACTCATCCACGCACCACCCATATCATCCATTTGCGCCACCTGCGGGAGATCGCCATGCAGAACAAACTCGCCTCTGAAGGAGCCTCGTCGAATTCGCAACACTTTCTGACCGACGTCAAAACCTTGCGTGAGCGAGCGCGCCAGAACATCGGTGATGGAGGCATCACGCACTCCTACGAGGGGGATTCGAAACAAGCCATCGCGATTCTGCAGACGGTGCTGGCCACGGAGATCGTTTGTGTGCTGCGCTACACGATGCATGCGGTTGCCGCCACCGGCATTTCAAGCGAGGGAGTCAAGAAGGAATTTGACGAACATGCGGGCGATGAGCGCGAACATGCACGTGCCGTCGCAGAACGCATCAACCAATTGGGCGGGACGCCTGATTTCAATCCGAAAGGTCTCGAATCACGGGCCGCCTCGGAATACGGCAATGCCAGCGATTTGGTTGAGATGATCAAGGAAAATCTGATCGCCGAAAGAATCGCAGTCGATCACTATCGCGAGCTCATCCGCTACTTTGGCAACAAAGATCCAGGAACCCGAAAAATGATCGAGGCGATCCTGACCAAGGAAGAGGAACATGCCAATGATATGCACGATTTGCTGGTGGTCCACGAAGGCAAACCGATGTTAGACAAATGACGGTAGGGCCGCAACCGTATCGCCAATCAATTGAAATACCATTATCCCAGCGATTGAGCCAATGTTGCATTTATGCGTTCGGGTGACGCTGCCAATCTAATTCGGGATCGACCATAACGCACTTTGGTATGAAGTCGGCGCTATGGCGTTCGTCGAAACCCAACTCGTGGGTTTAACGCAAAATCCATAGTGCGCCGCATCATCAAAGTGTCATATTTTGAAACGAACGTACGGCGCTGCCGCAACCCGTCACGACCCACATTACTGAGAAGCATCATGTGATATTTCAGCTGGATTCTCGGACTCTGATTGGTCGGTAACTTCCACTATCATTTATGCGTTGTGGATCGCAACCCATGTCGGATATATCCCACTTGATCATCAGACCAACGCCGGTGCCACGTGCCCTACGTTCTTCCTACGATGCTCTCGTGGTATCGAGTTTTTACAGATATTTTTTACAGAATTGGAGGGACTATGAATTGGGACCGCGTGGAAGGTAACTGGAAACAGGTCAAGGGCAAGGTCAAGGAACAATGGGGCAAACTTACAGATGATGAACTGGAACGCATCGCCGGCAAGCGCGACCAACTGGTCGGACGAATTCAAGAAACCTACGGGATCACTAGAGATGACGCAGAAAAACGTGTGACGGAATGGGAGGGTCGTCAACCGAATTAGTACTCGGTTTACGATTTTCCGGAGTCCGGACGTCACCCAGGCGCCCGGACTCCCTTGGCGTGCCACCGGTCGCTGGGACGTTTTGGCCGCACCTACGCATCATTTGACTCAAGAGGCGAAACCGTCCGCGCACTACCACGAATCCTCGATGTTGCCGAGGCGCCGGATAAACGCGCTACGGCCGCGGTTGCCAGCGACCTTGTGACCAGCGTGTGCGCCGTCTTTCGAAAATATCATTTTGTGGGAATGCGTCCCGCTCCATCGCACGCGCATTCGTGCGGCAATGTCCACGCAACGGACTGATCGTGACACAGTGGATATCCACCAAATCCCGTAGCGCGGACACAATACCGCTGCGGATCAACACAGTAAGAACTCGACCGGAAAAGGCATTTGGCGCTGCATACTGCGCCTTTTTATCCCACAAATCATCAATGATAAGTGCCGACAGCCTAAATGATGGGTGCATGCCAATACTAGCGGTGCGTTCGATGTGGGGGGAGAAAATGGGAGGGTCTTTAGGCTCAAACAACATAGGGGATGACATCAAATGACCTGTAAAGAAGGGTTTAATTTTGGTTCGAGTCCTATTACCGCCGGGAAAGCGATCATATGGGGTGCTTTAGGGGTTCTTCTGTATGTGGCTCACGTTGCCTTTATACCGCTCGCATTGGCACTGCTCTTCGGTCTGGTGCTCTCTGCCCCCGTCGAAGCGCTACACAAGATACGCGTACCTCGCAGTCTAAGTGCTGCACTAATCCTGGTCCTCGCGCTCACTGCCCTCGGCGGAATTGTCGCAATAATGTGGACACCGGCGCAGGAATGGTTTGCTAAAGCCCCGCAAACTATGACCACGATCAAGCATAAGGTAAGTCCGATCGCCAAGTTCATCAATCATGTCGATGACCTGCGAAAAAATGCCGGCAATCTGGGCGGTCAAACTCACCCGGCGGTGGCGGCTCCTGCCGCTCCCGCGGCCGTGACCGAAAGCGCACCGACGCTTATTCTAGATGTTGGGGCACCCGCGCTCGCCTCAGCGTTGTGTTTTATGATCGTCACCCTGTTTCTTCTCACTGGTGGACCGCCGATGATGGCGAGAATGACAGCCGCATTCGTGGACGATCTGAACGCATCCTATGTGCTCAACATCCTCGATAAGGTCCGCGCCGAAGTCGGCCACTTCTACCTCATCACAACCCTCATCAATGTAGGGCTGGGAGCAGTGACCGGCGCCGCCATGTGGGCTTGGGGCATGCCGACTCCATTTCTGTGGGGTGCGCTCGCAGCGGTGCTCAACTACATTCCTTATGCGGGGCCGGGAACCACTCTGCTCGTGATCACGGTAGTCGCGGCGGTTTCCTTCAGCACGTTGAGTCACATACTGGGGGTTGCCGGCACCTACATACTTATTTCAACGAGTGAAGGACAAGTCGCGCAGCCGTTGCTGGTCGGCCGCCGCATGCAGGTGAATCCGTTGCTGATATTTTTAGGGCTCTGGTTTGGTGGGTTGTTTTGGGGAATTCCCGGGATTATCTTGGCGACCCCGGCGCTCGTAGCCCTCAAAGTCATTGCCGAAAACACGAAGAACGGCAAGCCGTTGTTGGAGTTCTTGGGCCCAAACGACCAATCGCCCGGCCGGGATGCGCAATTAAAAAAGTTTGCGCGTCGGCTGGATTGACCCCTGGAGCCTATGCGCAAGCCCATAGCGCCCCTCGGCCGGTCAACCAAGTTGAGGGACTCCTATCTTGATATGCCGAGCGAGCGAAGGCTCGAAAGCGAAACTGCGTTGCGAGTCTGCGCCTACGCACTCAACGAATTAGTAGACGCTTTTAAAAACCAAACTAGCCATCGATCTGTCTTGCTAGAAATGTTGAATCATTCCAACGATTGAATCGGGCGGCCATCTGCCTGCAATAACTGCAATAGGTTGAATGGTCTGGACAAGATCAGTGAATTCCTACAGCCGGTGGCACCGCGGGCGACTATCGGCCACATGTATTTGACCGTTAAAGTCGTTACTCGTATCAATGAATGAGTCGACTGTGGTGCCCCGGAGCTAGAAACAATGGCCCCCCTACGATCATGCGCTGCTCCTCTTGATGAAGCCACCAGGAAACGTAGCCCCTCGAGTCGGCGGTGGATATTACCTTGATGCGCCATTTCTTGGGGTGCATGTTGATTGCGTCCTGCATTGGCGGATGTGCGTCACTCCCGCCAGGATCTGCCTATCCAAAAATGCACTCGGCGGCGTTGACTGAACCGGAAGCGACAAAGGTTGGGCGGCAAATCGCGACTGCCGCACGGGAACACGGCGATAGGGCGGGCTACCGCATTATTTCCATCGGTGTCGATGGATTTTTGCTGAGAATGGAGATGATCAACACCGCAGAACGCACCCTTGATCTACAGTATTACATTCTGCGCGGAGATGAATCCGGGCGGTTGTTGACCGATGCGCTGATCCGGGCCGCGAATCGCGGAGTACGTGTGCGTCTACTAGTGGACGATGCAGATACGAGGCCAGGCGACGAGCAAATATTTGCGATCGCTGATCGGCCTAATGTCGAAATTCGGGTTTTTAACCCGTTTGCATACCGCGGACACAACCGATTGCTAAAAGGGACTGAGTATCTATTGAATCACTCCAGACTTGATTATCGGATGCACAATAAACTGTTGGTCACGGATAACTCGATAGCTCTCGTGGGCGGCCGCAATATTGGCGATCAGTATTTCCAAATTGATCCGGAATCGCAATTCGCGGACGATGATGTATTTGTGGCAGGCCCCATTGTCCACGAATTATCTGGAACCTTCGATGAATATTGGAACAGTGCCTTAGCAATCCCGGTCGAAGCATTGCACGGCATCAAGACGCATACGGGGCATCACAAAGCTCACGCCGACAAAGTCAACAAAGCGGGCTTCGACTATCGATCAAAGCTTGATAGCGGGGAGCCGCTTGCCGGAATACTAACCGGCCGATTCCCACTGATATGGGCTGACGCTCAGGTCGTTTGCGATAGCCCCGAGAAAGGGAAAGTCGGCGACAGGCCGGGAGTCGGAAGTCTCATGTACGAGCCCGTCGCCCATGCGATCGCGCGGGTGCGGTCCGAGCTGTTAATTGTATCGCCCTACGTCATTCCGTCGAAAGATGAACTACATTTGTTGAAGGATCGTCTTAAGCACAAGGTGCGGATTCGAATCTTGACAAACTCGCTCGAATCCGCGCCCGAATTGTCCGCCCATGCCGGATACATGCACCATCGGGCCGAGTTTCTAAAGGATGGTGTCGCGCTTTATGAAGTGCGGTCTCGGCTCGGGGATACTCGTGGCAGCGGCCAATCAAAGAGGATTGCGCGCTATGGAAACTATGCATTGCACGCAAAGCTCTACGTGCTCGACCGCCAACGTCTCATTATTGGCTCAATGAACCTTGACCAACGGTCCAGGCATATCAACACGGAAGTCGGCTTGCTCATCGACAGTGCGGAGTTGTCTCAGGAAACGGCCAGACGATTTGAGGCTATGACCCTGCCGGAAAACTCGTATACGGTGGCTTTTCCCTCCGGGGTTGAAAAGTCGACGCATTTAGTATGGTGGACGGTCGAGAACGGAACCGCGGTCGAATACAAGACAGAACCGGCAAGAGATGCGTGGCAGCGCATCGAGGTCAAATTCCTAGCGCTATTTCCGTTGGACTCTGAACTTTGAATAGACGAGCCGCGATAGTGTTTCGGCTCGCACCGCGCTTAATGCTGCTGACGGCTCGGCCAGTTGGCAGGTAGCGATGGAGTCCGCATGCGAATCACTCTGATCTACCCATGACCACCCGCACCCCGTGAACCGCGCCATCATCCCTGAGCGGGATGCTCAGGGGCGCTCGCAACAAAGTTCCATCATCCAGTTCAGCATGACTGATACCTCGATTTAGCCCGAAGGGGTTGGTCACCGCAATTTCGTAGGTCGCGGAACCATGGCGAAGCGTAATCTCGAAACCACGCCAGCCCCGTGGAATGCACGGATCAATCGACACGGAGTCGCCCAGTACACGAATGCCAAGCACCCATTCGATTCCGGCGCGATACATCCATCCTGCCGCGCCGGTATACCAGGTCCATCCACCGCGTCCGACGTGACCGGGTGCGAAGTACACATCGGCGGCTACTACATAGGGTTCGACCTGGTACCGCGCAACCGCCTGCGGCGATGCGCTCCTGTTAATGGGATTAATCAGCGAGAACAAAGCCATGGCAGTATCACCGTCTCCTAGCATGGCTGACGCGATGATCGACCACAGAGCGCCGTGTGTGTACTGGCCCCCGTTTTCGCGTATCCCCGGGGGGTACGCGCGTATATAGCCTGGATCGGGCGCGCCAACCACAAAAGGAGGCTCAAACAGAAGTGCCACGCCGTCCGTGGTGCGCACCAGACGCTCCGTCGCCGCCGCCATCGCATGCGCGGCTCTAGCCATATTGGCCGCTCCGGAAATAACCGACCACGACTGGGCGATGGCATCGATTCGACATTCCCGATTTTCTTTAGAGCCTAAGGGTGTGCCGTCGTCGAAGTAACCTCGCCGATACCAATCTCCGTCCCATCCAGCGCCCTCCAATCCCTCGCGGAGTGCGCCATAATGAGCACTCCATCGCGCCACACGCTCGGTATCGCCGCGAGCGGCCGCGAGACCGGTAAAACCATTGAGTGTCGCCGCCAGGAACCATCCAAGCCAAACACTTTCGCCGCGCCCCTCGGCTCCTACCGAGCTGAAGCCATCATTCCAATCCCCGGTGCCAATCAGGGGTAGGCCATGCGCACCAAGCCCCAGACTACCATCCAGGCCAAGCGCACAATGCTCGTACAGAGTCGCACTTTCATCCGCCACACTGGGTAAAAAGTAACTGTCATGCGATTCGGCCGGTACGGCAGGACCCTCAAGAAATGGCACCTGTTCGTCAAGAATTCCCACATCGTGCGTCGCCGTCACATATTGGCACACCGCGTAACCCAACCAGATGCGATCGTCGACGATATGGGTGCGGACGCCTCGACCCGACTCGGGCATCCACCAGTGCTGAACGTCGCCCTCACGAAACTGACGGCTTGCGGCGCGCAACAAATGTTGACGCGTCGTCGCGGGATCGGCAACCGCTAATGCCATACCGTCCTGAAGCTGATCGCGAAAGCCGTACGCGCCACTTGACTGGTAAAACGCCGTGCGCGCCCAGATCCGACAGGCGCGACATTGGTATAGAAGCCAGCGGTTCAATAGATGATCCATAGACGAATCGGGCGTCTTGACTTGGATCCGGCCCAATACCGTGTCCCAGTGCTGAGTGACTTGCCTCAAGCATTCTTCGGGTTCGACTTGCCGATAGTGCTTGATCATCTCGCGCGCTTGAGCATTATCGGCCGCCTGGCCGAGTAGCACGACCAGCTCGATCGACACACCCGATGGAATGCTCACGCGTGACAGCAACGCCGCAGCAGGGTCCAATCCCGCCCCGTAACATTCGCTCAGCGCCGTGGGCAGGCGCAGTGCCGCCGGTGAACTGACGCTACCATATCGGCCGAGAAACTCGGCGCGATCGCAGGTTCCACTTGATGCATGGCCACCGAAGTCCAGAAATGCCACGCGCCTGCCGAAATCCACGTTCCAGGGATTGCGCGCTAATAACGCGCCGGTGCTTGGGCATCGCTCCGTAATCACAAACTGCGCCGCCACACTGCGAGAGGGTCCGAGAGCCCACTCGACATAGGCGCAGACACTGAGTCGCCGGCTTCGAGAACCCAGATTGCGCAATCTCAGGCGAGAGATTTTAACGGAATCCGCAAGAGGCACGAATTGCAATAATTCCATCGCAATATCTTGGGTCGTCGCCTCGAAGCGGCTGTACCCCTGGCCGTGGGTAGCGACGTACCGAGTGTTGCTGTCCCGAATCGGCGCCGCCGTAACACTCCACAGCTCCCCGGTGTCCTCATCGCGAACGTAGAGCGCCTCACCGGGGCGATTGCTGACCGGATCATTGGACCATGGCGTCAGAGAATTCTCGCGACTATTTAAACACCACGTGCATCCACTTCCTTCGGTCGATACCTGGAAACCGAAACTTGGGTTGGCGATGACGTTAACCCATGGCATGGGAGTCGCTTTTCCCGGCTCGAGAATCGTCACATATTCGCGCCCATCGGCGGTAAAGCCGCCCAGTCCATTGAAATACTCAAGATTTCGCGCAACAGGCAATGCCGGTAGCGGCACAGACGAATCGCTCTTTTGCGCGGTCACCGGAGCATTCGTAACAATATCCTTCAACCGCCCCAGCTGTTCAGCAATTGAGCCACGCCGACTCATGAGTTCGATCCGAGAGGCCGCCTGCAGTGCTTGGCGCGCGGCCTGCGACATCAGCGACCAACGCAGGACATAAATTTGTCCCGCCCCGACTCGCTGGGAATCTCGTGACCTAGGGAGGGTGGCACGCGCTAGAACTTCTAGGGTGCCCTGCAATTCTTGTGCATAGGAGAAGCTCACGTCGTTGACGATTACCAGATCCGCGGCGAGGTTCTTCCATGCCCAATACTCGTGGGCGCGCAGCATTTGCCGCACCACCCCGAGATCCTCTGCCGAATGTATGTGAACACACACAATCGGTCGATCACCGGAGATACCATGTGCCCACAATGCGGTGGCATTATTGATATTATTGCGCAATACACTGCGGGCCGGGCTAAGCACGTCGCTTGTATAGAGCGCATAAGCGGCCAATTGTTGGAACAGGTTCGCCTCCTCGGGGTCGACTCGAAGATGACGAAGTTGAACTTGCGCATACGTCCAAGCGAGCATTGCGGCGCGGGAAAACGCACCGTCAGCTCGGAGCTTGCTGACGACGTCGAGCACTTCTTGGCGAGAATGGCCGACTACTGTCCAGAAGGACACGTAAGCCGTCTGGCCAGATGCTATGCGTAGGCGCCGACGCAGACTGAAGACCGGATCGAGAACCACACCGACGGTACCTGAAAGAGGCTGCGAATTCAAAACAGCCTCTGCGGCTTCCACCTCACGACCGCGACCCAGAAAGCGCGCCCGATCGGTTTCATATTGCGGAGGCCCGATTTCCTCACCTTCGACCAGCGCCACGTGGGCTGCCCACGCCTCCGGCTCACCGGCGCGACGATGCCGAACTGCCAGCAAAGCACCTGCCGCCTCAACATATTCCGTTTGCACAAACAGTTTGGCAAACGCCGGATGAGCCTGATCTGCGCTCGGTGTTGCAAGGACCACTTCCGAATAAGACGTAACATCGATGGTGCGGGCTCGCCCGCCCCGATTGGTAAGTGCAACCCGCCGCACCTCCGCATCGTGTTCGACGGAAACCAGAATCTCCGTGGTGGTGATGACAGGTCCGTCACGGCGTTGGATCTCACACCGGTCCTCAGCAAAGCTCACGGCGTAGTGATCCGGAACGGCTTGCGTCGGCTGATAGCCTGCGGACCAGAGACGCTTGCTATCCACGTCGCGTAGGTAGATGTAAGCTCCCCAATCATCGCGAACGCGATCTTCGCGCCAGCGCGTGACTGCAAGCGCACCCCAACGGCTGTATCCGGACCCCGCGGTGGTCAGCATCACCGCGTATCGGCCATTTCCCAGTATCTGCGTAACCGGTATCTGTGTGTGACAGGAGGTAAAGCGGCGCGCGAGAGGGGGCATCGCCATCGGCTCGGCGATGGCGCGAGGAAATCCATGGCCCTGCCCGACGGGGGTTTCGATAAATTGTGGTGCCCGCTCCTGCAGTAGCGACTCAGCGGCTCGGACCATAGGCTCGTTATGAAAACACGATCGTAGGAAGCCCTGCAGAAGCACGTTACCAATCGCGGTGATGGTCATTCCCTGATGATGCGCCATGTAGGTTCTGACAATAGCCACGCTCTGACCCGGCGGAACGCGAGAAGCCGTGAAATCCAGAGCCTCGTAGTAACCAAAGTACCCAAGCGCCCCCAGCGAACGCAGTTTAGCAATATTGCGCGCTGCTGCGACCGGGTCCACCAGCGCGCCGAGTGCAGTCGCATAGGGCGCAACCACTGCATCGCGTTCGCGGCCCAACTTAAGTCCTAATCCTGGCACGCCAAAATCTGAATACTGGTAGGTAAATTCCACATCGCGAACGTTGTAGGCCGATTCCGATACACCCCACGGCAAATTATTCGCTTCAGCGTAGGATTGCTGATGCAGAACCACCGTCCGGTTAGTGCGCTCAAGTAAACTGTCCACGGGGGCATGCATCACCAGCGAAGGCATGAGGTACTCAAACATGGACCCCGACCAAGACAGCAACGCAGCCGACCGCCCGACCCGCGTCATGGCACGGCCCAGGCGGAACCAGTGTCTTGTCTCAAGGTCGCCTTTTGCGACCGCGATAAAGCTGCCCAGTCGCGCCTCCGAGGCCAACAGATCGTAGCAATTCGCATCGAGGTGATTGTCGGATGCGGAATAACCGATCGACAGCAATTGTCGTTCAGCATCGAACAGGAAGGTAAAATCCATGGCGATTGCCAACGCCCGGGCGCGCGTGGCGATCAGTTTGAGCCGTTCAAGAAGCTCGCCCGATATCCGAGAGGCGAACGTTCCTTCCGAATCCAGCAATGCATTTAGATCCCGGGCATGGCTGCGCGCGGTCTGCCCCACAACCATATCCCAAGCCGGGGCTCGGGGCCAGGCCGAGTCCTCGATTTTACCAGAGCGTTCGCGCGCACTATCAAGCTGATCCGCAACATCCGCAAGTTCACGTATTGCGTGTATCTGCGCTATCGGAGATCTGACGTCCGATGAAAGAATTGAAGCGATGGAATCTGACCACGCGGCGGGCGTTACGGCCCCGACCGCCGGTGCTTCACGAGCCGAAAGTTCCGATTCGAGAGCCAGTTCGTAGGCATCTGCTACGCCTCGTAGTCGTTCAACACCCAGAAGGGGAGCGACGGCCAGATCCTCACATACCTGTGCCAGAGCGATCAAGTGCCCGGCGAGATTTCCACTATCCACGGTGGAAATATATTGGGGTTCAAGTGGTTGTAGCGATTCAGTGTTGTACCAGTTGTAAAGATGGCCGCGCCGCTTTTCAAGCCGCTCTATAGTTCCAAGCGTTGCCTCTACTCGGTCCAGGAAATCGAGCAAACCGATCCACCCGAAGGCTCGGGCCGTGGCCGCAGACAACAAATACAATCCGATATTGGTCGGTGAGGTGCGTCGTGCCAGAACCGGTACAGGCGTTTCCTGATAATTATCCGGCGGTAGATGGTGATCGGCGGGCGTGACCCAGTGTTCAAAGAACAACCAGGTGCGTCGCGCCACCAGTCGCAGTGTCGAGGCATCGGCCGGAATCAGCGACGCGGCAATAGCGATTGGTCGTGGCTTACTCACCCACCATGCAATGACGGGTGAACAAATCCACACGATCGGCACCAACGCCAGAGGAAACACAGCACCTGAATTTATGCGCCACCATGCGCCGCTAACTACTCCGATGAATATCGCAGGAGCCATTCGCCGCAGATAAGCTCCGAAGTCAGCGCGACCGTTCCGAGTCACTTGCGCCGCCGTGGTCCAATCCAGGAAGTGCCGCCGCGAAATTGTCAATCGATAGAGCGTGCGGAAAATCGCATCGACCATCAACCAAGCCTGGTCGGCTAATAGTGCGATCGACAGCAATCCTTGCAACACGGTGCCGCTAAAATCCCCACGTATCCCATCGCCGACACTAACGTGCCGATGAGATCGCATCATACCGCCCAGTCGGTCGATCAGACCTAGAACTCGAGGCACGCAAGGGGCGACCAAAACAGCGCTTACCCAAACGACGCCACTCCATTCGGGTAAGGCCGCGCCTGCAAGCAGTGCAATGACAAACGCTGGCGAATTGAGCGAGCGACGCAAATTGTCCAACATCTTCCAGCGCCCGAGAGCCGGAATTCGTTGCTCCCGACTCGCCGCATTCTGGCTTGCCTTCGTTTTCCATAGGTAAGGCAGCAATTGCCAGTCGCCGCGCGTCCATCGATGCTGCCTCGCCGCGGCCACATCGTATCGGTCTGGAAAGGGTTCGAGCAGTTCGACGTCGGAAACAAAACCGGCGCGGGCAAATATTCCTTCGAACAGATCGTGACTGAGCACGGCATTCTCGGGCACACGACCTTCAAGCGCGTCTTCAAACGCGGCCACGTCGTAGATGCCCTTGCCGATAAAGGAGCCCTCGTCGCATAAATCCTGATAGAGATCAGACACCGCGAACACATATGGATCGAGGCCACCCCCGCTGGTAAAGGCCTTATGAAAAAGAGATACCTGCTGGTCGACGAGAAGCGCCGGACTGACGCGCGGTTGCAGGATCGCATAACCCGAAATGACCCTACCTTGCGAATCGAATCGGGCTATATTTAGGGGGTGAGCCATTTTCCCGATTAGCCTTTCGGCCGCTGTGCGCGGCAATTCCGTGTCAGCGTCGAGCGTGATTACGTAGCGCACCGCCTTGGGGGGCGCCCTCCAATGCATCATCGTTGAATCGAAGCTGGTGTCGGCAGCGCCGAGAAGTAACCGATTAAGCTCATGAAGCTTGCCGCGTTTTCTCTCCCACCCGATCCAGCATCCTTGATCATCGCTCCATTTGCGGCGACGGTGCAGAATGAAAAAGCGGGGACCCGCCCCGTCCCCTTCGTAACGTCTATTCAATTCGTCAATACCGGCCGCTGCCGCAACAATCAGCGACTCGTCAGCAGATGTATGTTCGCTTGCGGCATCTACAAAATCTGACAGCAGCGCAAAATACAATTCCCCTCTTGCGGACGCCAAATAGTGGGCCTCGAGGCGGGCAATATGCGTCTCAATCTCGCTCAGCGTCGTCAGCATTACCGGCATGACCACCAAAGTGCGCATTTCGAAAGGAACTATTCCTTTAAGGTCGTAGGCCGGTAACGCGCGCGGTGGCAGCGCATGGGTGTACAACAAATTGACGATTTGTGTGATTACCTCGACACAGGGGAGAAGCGCCACCAACAAATACCCCCATATCCATTGGCTGCTTACCCATGGTCGCAGCGCCACAAAGATCATACTTATCGCGAAGCCTGTCAGCGCGAAAATGCAGGTCAGATAACCGTTGAGTGCGCCCGCCCGAATCAAAGCAGGCAGTGAAAACCGCATCAGTGATCGACGCGTCAGTAAGCGCGTAAATTCTCGGCGGCCCGGCCCAATCAAGTAGTGGCCCACATCGATCGGGGTATGAGTGGATGGACCGGACCCTGCAAGGAAAGCATGGGTTTTTCGCGTCACGTCAATGACCCTATCAACCACTTTAGTTTCGCTACACCCGCAATTGCGGGCCAATTCTTCAATTGCGTCGCGGTAGCGCGTTCGGGTCGCAAAGTCCATTTTGGAAAAATTGCTGCCGGCGCGTAGCCGCTCATCGACGACGCTCATTCCTTCGACCAAATCCGTCCAGGATATGGTGGTCAGCCGCCGCAGACTTGTGATGATGTTGCGCACTGTTACATTCGCCGCAGCCTGCCGCTGATGCTCATCGTTAACGACGCTTTCGATGGAGCGTCCCTGACGCGCCAATTTCTCTTCGAGCCACTGTAGTGCCGGTATGGTTACTGGGTCATGATCGCGCAATCTCTGCAACAACCGAACCGAGAATGTCGGCGGCAATTCCTGGTTGGCATAGTCCGCTACCAGGTGATCCCCCAATGCTGCGGCATGCGCGGGCGTACCTAGCAACCGGTCCGCCAATTCGTCCGCTCGATTGCGCAAGCGGTGACCGCTGATCACTCGATCGGCACAGCGACGCAAGTTCTCGATGAGTACGATTCTAAGAACGGTCGCCAGCGCCCAAAGCTCGCCTACATTAAGCGCCGATTGGCGTTGATAGGCGGTGATAAAGCGACACAATACGGCGGGATCGAAGAGGCTATCGGTATGAGCCACGTAATTCCACGCAAGACTTAAGACTCTCGGATAGCCATTTAACGGTCCATTCCCGAGCTTCGGCAGCTGATAATAGAAGCCGCGCGGCAAATCATCTCGGATCTGCTGCAGCTGTCTCTCCACGAGAATGTAGTTATCTCGGAGCCATTCTGCCGCCGGCGTCAAGGGCATGGCGGGTGGCGAAGCGGCAGCGCCGATGAGTTGGTAGTCGTGGAGTAGCCGACGGCTGTTATGACGGGCGCGACGCGCTAGGGCATTGCCGCGCCCACGGCGGCGGGAAATCTTGTGTTCGTCCGCTAGCTCTCGAGCCAACGCCTCCAGTCGTTGACCCGCCAACAGTTCACCGCGAATTGGCTCGAGATCATTCCACAAGTCCAAGGCCGCGCCTGCCGAGGAACTCTCAAGGAGAGTGATCTCGTTCAAGGCGCGGGTCTCACCTGATGGAAATAGTTAGTAGGAGAAGCACTAGCGACCCCCGGGCAAGCGGCCACTGAGGTTGCGTGTGGGTCACCTTGAAGTTGCCATCGTGCCTTGAGCTATATCGTATTGGGGCTGTGACGGAGTCGCAGCGCGTCCCAGCCACAGTCGCTCCCGCAACCCGTGAAAACTGATTTTTTTCTGGGTGACGCTGAAACGCCCAACAACGAGACCCCGATCGTCTTCGGTTTCCACAATGGCGTCGCCACTTCTTGCGGCTATACCCAACGCATAGTCGAGTGCATCCTCTCGGCAGGCGCAGTCGATCACCGGTGTCGGCGAATCGTCCTGCCGAACGTCCCAACGGCTGTTGCGCTGTGCAACTGTGATGCGGATAGTACGCGGGCGGGGGAGACTGGGATTGTTAATCATGACGCGATCCTTTTAGCGCGGGTCACCGATGATGAAGAATCGCACTCGCCGCCACAAAACGCTGTCGGTAGCAGTGTGCAAGCATGTCGGAATGCACCTACGCCCGAAACAACTCGGTAGAAGTGGGATTTGATTTCCCGCCGTGTGGACTGCGCCCGCGATTTGGAAGCCGATCCAAAGACCTCAGACTTCTATCCGCTGAACGCGATTGTGCGTCCTAGCAAGGTACGGGGATCGCCGATGAGCCATTTAATCGATCGCGTGTAGTCACCAAGATTTTCAATACTCTCGCAGGCTGCACAGATGTGGGGGACGGTATTGTCTATTTGAGTTCGAGGACGCTGGCAGCGGCACAGAGCAAGGGTAGCGATGCTGCGCCGGGGTCTCCGGGCTGTCAGAAAAAACCTAGCCGCAGTCACGGCATTTGTGGACAGAAATTGCCCCACTACCTCAGCACCCTAGTGTGCGTGAGTACTTATTACCAACTTTTCGCTCGCCTCTGTCAATTGTCGCGAGCCTAGCTTGAAAAAGGAGACTTAGATGAATAGCACTCTTGCACGATCGATTATCGCCACCGTGTTGCTGGCGGGTTCCTCCCTTGTTATCGCCGCGGATGATGCTGATATGGATAGGTCGCACCCGAAGGCTTATGTCAAAGATTCGGTGATTACCACCAAGATTAAAGCCAAATTGGCAACCGATCATTTTATGAGCCTCACTCGAATACACGTAGACACCGATGAAGCGGGGGTCGTGTGGCTAACCGGGACCGCGAAGAGCCAAGAAGCGGCCGACGAGGCGGTCAACATGGCGCGTTCCACCGAGCATGTAACGTCGGTACACAGCGACATTCGTATCGAACCTTAGGGCCAGTGACGGAAGGTTCACTTGATTTGACTGCCGGAGCCACCGGTTGTGTTCCCAGCAACGTGGTGCCGATAGGTGCCGCTACGTTGCGGTGCCGAAGACTCGTTAGCAATGCGATAGGCAGCATGACGAGCGCGGCCGCGACGCTGACTGTGACTTCGGCAGTCGCCCGTTCGATGAGGTGACCGACAACTACGAGGTCATGCGTTCCACCGCGCACGTGACCTAGATGCTGCATGCCGGTGGCCCGTGTCCGCTGATTCGCAATCTTATCGCGTCGAGATAGGCGCCACCGGCAGCGGAACCCTGAATGCGATGTTGCGCGTCGCTTACGATCTCATCTCGTCGCACGGCTCCGCTCCGGTGTGGGTTGTCCTGGAGAGTGTCATTGTCTTTGCCCGAAGGGTGTCCTATCTGGATTACCCTTATGAGCACTCCAGGCCTTAGTTGAACCGCTCGGGGCTTTCACCATGGTGACGCCCGATGCACATTATGGAGCCCCGATCAAATGTTCAACGCTTCAGATATGCGGGCCGCAGTAAGTGGGTTATAGTCCTCCCGGTGGTGGTCGGCGAGCAATTCGGTCCGCAGCGCTGTCACGCGAATCTTTGGCCCGTCCATCGAGTGCTGTGCTTTTGGGCCGCCAGCCGCCACCACTTATGCCGCTTTGGCTTTCGCTTTGCAATTCCTTTTTACGCCCAAGCAATTGTTTACCCAGCGCCTGCAGATCCATATCGGAATTCCTTGCCTCAGCAAACATCCCGCCCGGCTGCTCCTCTTCTTTGACGTGGTGTTTGATCATCTCGGACAGCACGATGACTCTTGCATCGAAGTAGTCATCGTCCGTCGACACAGCTTGAATCTCGGCAATGAGTGTTTTCGCGCCCGCATGCTCGACGATGGCCTCGTGATGAGTGTCCTTATCCCCTGTCGTCTCGATGAACGCCGGATAGAAGATTTCCTCTTCAATGGTTGTGTGAATCGTCAGAGCCTCGCAGATTCTTAACGCAAGCTTCTGCTTCTTAGACCGCGAGTTCGTCTTTTCGAATTGCGAAAACCATTCTTCGACCTGGCGATGATCGGCTTTTAGCAATGCTATTGCGTCGGGGATTCTCGCTTTTGCTCTTGTCGCCGCCGGGCGTGGGCTGTTGGCCGCCATACATTTTGCTCCTTTGTGAGTTGAACGTCGTCCAATCATGGACCGCTCCGCAAGGCGCGGGCTGTAGGGCGGCGGCGGGATTGTTTGTCAGATTTAACCGATTCCCAGCGTGGTCGCCCAATGCCGCGGTTGAGAATCAGCAGCCTCCTACAGTGTTTATACGCTTCCGCTCAATGTGCGAATCGGCGTGGCGTGTAGAATTGCTCGACGGATATTAGAATACCCACGAACACACCGGCTGGGCACACAAATTAATGCCGCGTTCCGTCCGTCGCTAACGCTTCTGCGTTGTGCGCGTATCGGCTGCGGGGTCGAAGAACTCAACGGTGTTTGAGCCTCTGCTCAGGTCGGGATTTCATCGGTGCCAGCGAAACTAGAGGAGGCTATTACATTGGGACTCACTCGCAAGCGCGATCTGCGCGACGGCAACGCCGTGTGGACCGTCTATCGTACGCCGAGAATTCCCGGTCAGCGGTTGCAAAGGTCGACGAAGGCCGACGTGGTCATTGTGGGGGCGGGAATAAGCGGCGGCCTTCTGGCGCAGACGTTTGTTGAAGCAGGTGTTCGACCAATGATTGTCGACCGCCGTCGCGAAGCGCTACTCGGCTCTACAGCCGCTAGCACGGCGCTGCTGCAGTTCGAACTGGACACCCCGCTGATCCACCTGATCGCCGCCGTGGGCCGCAAAAGAGCCGAGCGCATTTGGATCCTCTCGCGTGATGCCGTCAACGATTTGCGCACACGAAGCCACCGCCTGGGTATTAGCGCCCAGCTGCATTCGCGACCCTCGCTATACCTGGCCGGCGACATGCTCAACGCCGCGGCGCTTCGGCACGAGGCGCGGGCCCGGCAGCGGGTCGGCCTGAGCAGCGAATACGTCGACCGGCACTCCTTGCGCCATCACTTTGGTATCGAGCGCGCCGCCGCATTGCTGAGTCACGGCAACGCGGAGGCAAATCCGCTGAAACTGGCAGCTGGCTATTTGCGAAGCGCTATCCGTGGTGGCGGGCGGTTCTACGCGCCGTCCGAGATTGTGGATCTTCACGCGGGGCGCTCAGCCGTGACTTTAGTGACCCAGGATCAGCTGGAAATCCGCGCCCGTCACGTCGTGTTTTGCACAGGCTACGAATTGCCAAAGATTGTTCCCGCGTCACACAACCGAATCATGTCCACGTGGGCGATAGCCACACGTGCACAACCTAGATCTCTATGGCCACAGAAGGCTTTGATTTGGGAAGCCTCGGACCCCTATCTGTATGCGCGAACCACCGACGATGGCCGGGTGATCTGCGGCGGTGAGGACGAGCAGTTCGCGGATCCGGCCAAGCGCGACTCGCTGACAGCGGCAAAAACGAGGCGGCTGGTGGCGAAGCTCGGGGAGCTATTTCCGGCTCTCGATGCACGCGCCTCATTTGCTTGGGCAGGCAGTTTCGGTGCAGGGCCCGATGGCGTGCCAACCATCGGGGCTATCCCCGGCTACCCGAATTGTTTCGCGGTGATGGGCTACGGCGGCAATGGGATTACGTTTTCGATGCTTGCGGCAAGCATCATAGTTCCCGCCATTCTGCATCGGAAGCGCAAGCCCCCGAACCTGTTCGCGTTCCAGTAACAGCCCTCGTCTAGCCGCCGCTATAGCCTCCGATGATAGGTAATATCTCTCCGGTGATATAGCTTGCGCACTGAGCGGATGCGAGAAAGACATAGGCGGGCGCAATCTCTTCCGGCTGCGCGGGCCGCTTCATGGGCGTATCCGCACCAAATGTGGCAATCTTTGAGGATTGCTTGTCCGACGGATTGAGCGGAGTCCACACCGGACCGGGTGCTACCGCGTTGACACGAATCCCTTGTGCCACCAGATTGGTCGCTAATGAGCGAGTAAATGCATGAATGCCGCCCTTGGTCATGGAATAGTCCAGCAAGTCTTTATTGCCGAGAATTCCCGTGACAGAACCGGTATTGACGATCGAGCTGCCGGGCCCCATATGTTCGACCGCCGCTTGCGCCATGTGAAAGTATCCATACAAATTCGTTTTCAGTGTTTGGTCGAAATGTTCCTGCGTTAAATCCAAAAACGTCGGGGAATGCACCTGAAACGCCGCGTTATTAACCAAAATATCGACCCGTCCGAGTCTCCGAATCACATGTGCAACCGCTTTGCGGCAAAACCTACGTCGCCCGCGATCAACTCGCACCGCCGCCCTTCGCGCTCGACCGCCGCCCGGGTCGTCTGCGCATCCTCATGCTCGTCCAGATAAAGGGCGGCGACATCTGCCCCTTCGCGTGCGAAGAGGACAGACACGGCACGCCCGATTCCGGAATCAGCGCACGTCACAATCGCCACTTTGTCTTTCAGTTTGTCCGACCCTCGATAGAAAGGTGCGTCATACAAAGGGGACGGAATTAACGTGGCTTCTGAACCGGGCTTTATCTGATGAGGCTGGCGAAACGGTGGATAGGGGTAACGGCGCGCGCCGGTCTGGCCCATGTGTGCGGGGCGTTGTTTGGCCCGCTTCGTCCTATCAGCACGTGCCACCTGCTTTTGGATGGCACGTTGTGCGGCGACGGTGTGTCGCGTGGAGGAGGTCTTTCGTTTGGTGGGCGCGTTGTTGCTATGGCGACCTGATTGAATGTGGAGGCGAAAGCCGAACGATTCACGGCAATCGTCATGAGCTGACGGTTGCACCGCCAGCTCATGGATTCACGCTATTTACGACTTCCCGCCCTTTCGGTCCTCGTCGCTCGCCTTGTCCGAGTCATCGGCGTAGTTTCCTGACTGTCTCTTACCCGAACGCTGCCCGGACGACGGGCGACCCGCATCATCATTGCTGCCAGATCCGCTCTTGCCCCCCGGCTGCGACAAATTCCCGCCATGGCTAGAGCCGCCAGATTTTTGGTGACTGCCACTTTGTGAACCACCGCTCTGGCTGCTTCCCGTATGCTTGTGACTCTTCTCATCCATTTGGTTGGTGTTGGACATCTGCGATCTCCGTGGTTGTTGACTACATGTCGAAAGCTACTTAAGCGTCACAGGCCGGGATGTAGGAGCATCCCATGACGCGTCGTAGGCGTAAGCGCAGTGCTCGAATTCGAACTCATGACCTCGCGCCCCGCCTCACCGTACATTCGTTGCGCGGGCTGAAAGGTCGGGCCGGAAGCGCACCTCCGGTGCGCTTCCGGCCCGATTCCCCGGCTTACCACCAATACTTTGGCGTCCGGTAATAGTCGTAGGCGCGATTTCGGTACTCCGTGCCGTTGCCACGCATCAATTCATCGACGCGGTCGGCCGGGGCGGCCGTCAGCTGTTCCTTTGTAAAGCGGACGATGTACCTGTCGTTCATCGCGTCGTAACGCAGCGTCGACCACGGCAACGGATGATATTTCTCGCCCATACCGAGAAAACCCCCGAACGCACACACGGCGAACAGAATGTCGTTCGACTCTTTGTCGAGAACGATGTCTTCGATCAAACCGATTTTCTCGCCGCTGGTGTTATAGACGGACGCACCGATGACCTTCTTCGCGCGGATCGCGGACGCGTGTACGGATACAGGGGTCGCCGGGCGCATCGATGCGGTCGCTGTGTTCATGGTGACCTCCAATGGTTGATGAGCGCGGTCTGCTCACCTGAAGACACTACGCGCCCTAAAGGCTCCCGGGTGTCGGAACGAAGCGCGTCTTCGTATCGAATCCGCTGACGCTGCGCGAGCATGTCGATAGGAGCATGAAGAGTGGCGCGGGCCCGCGGCCCCAGGGCGATCAGTTGATCACTTGATCTGCCGCATCAATGCACAATGCGACTTAGTCTGACGCGACCTTGCGGCGTTTCGGAAGTATTCCGCCGGTTGTGCAGCGCTAGAATGCCTGCACGTTGCGCGTTCGCCGCAGAGGTAACTATCATGATGAGTTCTTTGATCCCCGTTTGGATACTGGGTGCGCCGTTTGTGGGCATGCTGGTTCTATCGTTCATTTTCAAAGGGCCTAGTGCCATGGGTGGAGATCTGCCGCGCCCTTTGCCCAGATATCGATCGGCGACCGATTCGTCGGCGACCCTCTTGCAACCGACGCATCCAGATGCTGTCAGGCGGAATTTGTGAGCGTAACGATCTGGAGACTCACCTGCCGGCAGCATTTATTCGGGCGATCCATGCAATTTTATTAACAATGGAAAAATAAGGAGTCGTTATGTCCATTCTAGATAAGGTCGTTGCGGCGGTGACGCCGCCGGAGAGTGAGGAACAAAGGGCGGATGCTCGTGCCAAAGCCCGCAATGTCGCAACGGACGGCGATTGGCTGTCTCTCGTGCTCGATCATCATACGCAAATAGAGGCTGCATTTGATGCGGTCAAAGCCGCGACGGATGCATCGAGCCGGATCGGTGCGCAAAGGCGCTTGGCTTTGCTCCTCACCGGCCACTCCATTGCCGAAGAGGTTGTCATCTATCCGGCGTTGGCGAAGGCGAATGAGCAATCGCATTCGACCAAGGCCTACACAGAGCAGGCGGCCGCCAAAGTGCAAATGGCGTTGCTGGAAGATCTGGAACCGATGAGCCAGGAGTACCTGGACAAATTGGAGCATATCCAGGGTGCGGTGGCGCATCATGTCTACGAAGAAGAGAGTAAGTGGTTTGTTGAACTGAAGGCGAAATTGCGGCCCGCAGACCAAACGAAGATCGCGTTTCGCTACCAGCAGGAATTCTTGCGCTATACCAGGGACAGCGAAGATGCGGCTGACGATTCGATACCGCCGGAGCTGTCGGGCTCTCGGGCAAGTGTAAGGAATCATGGGCGCCAAGGAACCAAATTGAAGCCGCTCGTCAAATAAAAGCCCATATACTCGCCGCGGACCATCGGATTTCAATTGAGCTCATGATTCGACGTTACGCATGGTTCCTTTCGTACTTTGCCATCGTCGCATTGCTGGCTGCATGCGGGGAGGCGAGTAGTCCTCCCCCTAATGCCACACAACCGCAGATCTCCGCGGCTGCGGTGCAGATTACGACGCAACCCGAGAATCAAACGGTGAGCCTCGGGCAGAGCGGCATTTTCAGCGTGGTGGCGGCGGGTAGCGCTCCGTTGCAGTACCAATGGCAGAAGAATGGTGCCGCTATCGCCGGGGCCACCGGATCGAGCTACACGACTGCGGCGGCCATGAGCGAAGACAACGGGTCGATCTTTGCCGTGGTCGTCACCAATTCGACGGGCAGCAAGACGAGCAATGCCGCGGCGCTGACCGTGTCTGCGGTGGCCGCGGGCACCGATGTGGTGACCTACAAGTACGATGTCATGCGCACCGGGCAGAATCTTACGGAGTCGACCCTTACAC
>Ga0209048_10000873_pt1 | contig 32029 bp, 35 predicted proteins | sample FrelakmetCRP12CR_FD_187146 | JGI IMG/M metagenome (GOLD analysis project Ga0209048, IMG submission 187146) | Freshwater lake sediment microbial communities from the University of Notre Dame, USA, for methane emissions studies - CRP12 CR (SPAdes)... | ecosystem: Environmental > Aquatic >...
ATCACCGTCATGCGACCGCCCTTTTCGATGACGAGCCGCACGCGTCCCTTCTTGTCGCGGAAGGCAATGTCGTCCTCGATGGGTAGCCCCGATTCCCACGCGTGGTTCGCGGGCAGCCGATAGAGCCAACTGACATCGTTCTCGCACCACATGCGGGCGGCGGCGCGCCGACCGGGCGCGCGATGGGTTCGGCTATTTTGCCGGGACCATCACCAGGCGCTCGTTGCCGGACTCGGCGCCCCAGGCTTCGTCGGCGCGGCCCTGCATCTGGCGAACGCCGGCGCTCGACCGGTTCGACGGGAACACGTCGAATTTCTCGGTGACCGGGTCGAAGCGGACGATCGCGTTCGCCGTCCACTCGGTCAGCCACACCTTGTCGGCGGCGTCGACCCACACCGAGTAAGCCCGTGGCGAGCTCCCCGGAAGCTTCCATTCCTTCCACGCGCTCGCCGCGGGATCGTACATTCCGACCTGGCCCGTGTTCCAGTAACTGACCCAGATCCGTCCACGCGAATCGGACCAGACGCGGCGCGCACCCTGGCGCGGCGTCGGCGGCTCGATGACGGTCGCCACGCCCGTTTCGGTGTCGATGCGCGCGATGTGATTGCTGGCGAGCGACGCGTAATACACATCGCCCTTCGGCGTCGTCGTGATCCCGTACGGTCCGCTGCCGCGCGGCGCCTTCCAGACCTTCATGTCGCCGGTCGCGGGCACGAGGCGGCCGTAATACCCGCTTTGCCCCGTGAACCACACCCGCCCCTTGGCATCGAACGTCAGGGTATTGAGATTCGCATAATCGACATCGGCCGGCAGCGGCCACACACGCACGACGCGCGTCGCGGGATCGACCCGCACGATCGCGTTCTGGCCGCCGTCGGTGATCCACGGCGCGCCGTCGGGGCCGACGATGACGCCGTGCGGCGCCGAGTTGCGCCCGAGCGGCACCTCTTCGTACTTGCCGGACTTCGGATCGAGGATGCCGAGCTTGCCCGTCGTCTGCGCCGTGTAGTAGATGGGCCCGCCGGGCGTCGGCGCCGCGGCGACATCGTGCGGATGCGATCCGCGCGCGACGTCGAAGTAAACGGGCTCCGCCGCGCGCGATGGGCCCGCCAGCGCGACGAATGCAGACAGCGCGAGCGCGCAGGCGACGGCCGTTGCCTGCCTTCGTGGCGTGATCATGACCTTCTCCTCGCCGGCTTGCCTTCGGCCCTCGCGCTGCGGAAGGCGAGCGCGAGGTCGAAGGCCGCGCGCACGAACGCCAGGACGGCGACGAATTCGTCGTCGGACAACCGGCGCGCGGCGTCGCTGCCGCGGTAGATGTTCGCGAATTCCCGCTCGCGGCCGGCCTGCACGGCGAAGCGTCCGACGCCGAGATTTTCCAGCGTGTGCCAGACGTCGGGATTGTACGAGCGCGTGAAGCGCATCACGAACGAGATCGGATCGTTGCGCCCGAGCACGGAGGCCAAGCGCAGGATGATCTCGAACGGCAGCGCGACCTTGCCGTTTTCCACGAGGTCGATCAGCGTCGGGTCCTTGAGGTCGACGGCTTCACTGATCTCCTTGACGCTCAATCCCGCGGCCTCGCGCATGCCGCGCAGCACCGCGCCGGTTTTCTCGAGCGCGGCGCGCTGCTCCGGCTTGACGAGAATCGCCTTCGCCGCACCGATGGATACGTCGGCCGCCGCCCCCGCGATGCCCAGCACGGAGTCCGTCCACGTGCGCACTTGCCGGGCAACGCCGGCGAGCGGCAGGTCGACGCTCTTCTTGCCCGCGGGTCGCGCCGGCGCGCGCGCGCCGACGCCCTTGCGCCTCACGGATTTTCGGTGTGCGGCCATGATGGAGGCAACTCCTCGTTCGGCGGGTGGACGTGTATCTTACCGAGAGACCGCAAGCCCGCGCTAGCGCAGCGCGGCGTTGGCCGCACCACGGTACCGAACCTCCCTCCCCGTCCGCGCCGCGAATGACCCGATCGCTTCCCCCGCATCTGCTGCGCAAGGGCTTCATCGCCGCGACGAGCGTTGTCGCGCTCGCCGCGATGGCGTATGCGGGGGGACTCGCGTTCCTGTACGTCATGCAGGAGCGGATGCTCTTTCCCGCCACCGTGCTGCCGGCCGACTACCGCTTCCGGTTCCCGGAGCCCTTCGAGGAACTTCGGATACCGGTTTCCGGCGCGGTGCTCGACGCGCTCCATTTCACGCAGGACGACGCCAAGGGCCTCGTGTTCTTCCTGCACGGCAACGCGGGCAACCTCGAAACCTGGGCGACCGGCCTCGATTTCTACCGGCGCGTCGGCTACGACCTCTTCATACTCGACTATCGCGGGTACGGGAAAAGCACGGGCTCCATCCGCAGCGAGGAGGAACTGCACGCGGACGTGCGCGCGGCATGGGACCACATCGCGCCGCGCTATCGCGGAAAGCCCATCGTGATCTACGGCCGCTCGATCGGCACGGGACTCGCGGCCCGCCTCGCCCGCGACGTGCATCCCGCGCTGCTCGTGCTGGTGTCGCCGTATGCGAGCCTCGCCGCCGAGGCGAAGCGCGCCTATCCGCTGGCGCCTTCCTGGCTGCTCAAGTATCCATTGCGCACGGACGCCGTCATCGGCGCGGTGACGAGTCCGGTGATGCTGCTGCACGGGCGCGCCGATGCGCTGATACCGGCGTCGGACAGCGTCCTGCTCCGGTCACTCGCGCACGCGCCGGTCGAGCTGGTTCTGGTCGATGGGGCGGGCCACAACGACATCCACCAGTTTTCCGCCTACCTCGACGCGCTCGCCGCGCGCCTCGCGCAATTGGCCCCTCGGGGTCAGTCTCCGTGATCGTTGACGACGCCGCTCCGGCATTGCGCAACCTGGCCCCAGTAACCGTCGCAGTATTGGCGGCGGACGCGCTGCTCGCAGACCGCGCCGGCGAAGAAGCCATCGCCGTAACAGCGCGCGATCTGGTCGGCCATCACCTGCCAGCGATCGGGAGGCGGTGCTTCCCGTGCGGGGGGAATCGCCTCTGGCACCGGCGCCGGCGCAGCGGCCGGTTCCGGAGTCGATGAGGCCACGACGGGAAAGCGATCCACCGGCGGCGCCTCGACGGCGCGCTGCTGCGGTGGACGATTCTTGTTGGCGATCGCCGACGGATGCATGGCAGTGCCAGGCACCGACGCCCTTGCGGGTGGCATGGCTTCAGGCACGAGGTCCACGGGCCTTGCGGCCATGGGCGCCGGCTTGGTGGCGGACGACACCGGGCCCGGGGCGGCGGGCGCGACCTTGACCGGCACCGCGGGCACGGCCGGCGAGTGGGCCAGCCGCAGCACGAGGTAACCTCCGGCAGCGACGGCTGCCCCCAGAACGACGACCGCGGGAACGAGCCAGGGTCTCCGGCGCAGTGGCGCGGCCGGCGCCGCTGCGGCGAGCGCCTTCTTTTGACGCCGGGCGGCCTCCGCGGCTTCCGCAGCCGCGCGCGAGGGACGAGGAATCAGGTCCGACACGGTTTCGAGACGCGCCCGCTTGAGCGCGGCTTTGCAAGGCGCGCAAAGTCGCGCGCCGGGAAGCCTCGGCCCGTGACAGATGTTGCAGCCCTTTTTCGATACGCGGCCCGCGGCGAGCGCCCAGCGGTCCGTCAACGTCCCTGCCCCATCCACCGTCCTCGTCTCCGGTCGGGTTGTTATGACATTGTCATCGTACCACGCTTGGCCCCGGTCAGGAGACCGGCAGTCGGAATCCTGTAGTCCACGGCCCCCGTGGTTCCAAGGTCTCGCACCGCCGCAAAATCCGCGGCGTCGGGTTAACATCGGACCCCGCAACCCGCACCGCGAAAGCCTTCAAGATGAACCAATTCACCCGCCACGTCGTTGCCGCCGTCATCGCCGGCACGCTCGTCGCATCCGCCTCCGCCGGCCCGCTCGAAGACGGCATGGAGGCCTACCAGGAAAAGGATTACCTGAAGGCGATCCAGGTCTGGCGGCCGCTGGCGCAAGCCGGCGACCGCGAGGCGCAATACCGCCTTGGCGTCATGTACGCCGAGGGCAGAGGAGTTCCGCCCAACGATGCGGAGGCGGCGCTGTGGTTCGAGCGCGCCGCCGAACAGGGGGAGCCCATGGCCCAGTACAACCTTGCGGCGAGCTATGTGGAGGGCACCGGCGTGCGCAAGGACATGGCTGCCGCCGCCAAGTGGTTTCGCCGCGCGGCCGACCAGGGCGTCCCGCTCGCGCAGCTCAACCTCGGGCTCCTCTACGCAAGCGGCGCCGGCGTCGCGCAGGACAACGTCGAGGCGCTCAAATGGATCGACCTCTCGATCTACGCGCTGCCTGCGGGCGGCATCCGCTCGGATGCGGCGAAAGCCGTCGCCGACGTCGCCGGCAAGATGAACAGCGACGAGATCCAGGAGGCGCGAAGCCGCGAGCGCGCCTGGAAGGTGAAGGCCGAGACGCCGCCGGAGAAGAAACCGGCCGCGAAATGAGGCACGCACCCGCCGTCGGGCCGTTCCGCCCCACGCAATCTGTCACGTGAACCTGAAGGAGCCCTCCGAACATGACGCACGAATCGAAAGTCGCGATCGTCACCGGCGCTGGCACGGGCATCGGCAAGGCGGTCGCATCCGCGCTGCTCGCGGCCGGATATCGCGTCGCGCTCGCCGGACGCCGCCCCGAGCCGCTGCAAGCGGCCATCGCCGCGACGGGGGCCCCGGCGACGCAAGCGATCGCGGTGCCCACCGACGTCGCGGACCCGGCCTCGGTGAGCGCGCTCTTCGCGAAGACGCGCGATGCGTTCGGCCGCCTCGACCTCCTGTTCAACAACGCCGGCGTCGGTGCGCCCCCGGTCAATCTCGAGGACCTGACCTTCGAGCAATGGAAGACCGTCGTCGACATCAACCTCACGGGGGTCTTCCTGTGCACGCAGGAGGCGATCCGCATGATGAAGAGCCAGAATCCGCGCGGCGGCCGGATCATCAACAACGGCTCGATCTCCGCGCATGCGCCGCGCCCGAATTCGGCACCCTACACGTCGACCAAGCATGCGATCACCGGCCTCACCAAATCGACGTCGCTCGACGGACGCAAGTACGACATCGCCTGCGGGCAGATCGACATCGGCAATGCGCATACGGACCTTGCGGCGCGCATGGCGCAAGGCGTGCCGCAAGCCAACGGACAGATCGCCGTCGAGCCGCTGATGGACGTGTCGAACGTCGCTTCCGCGGTCGTCTACATGGCGAGCCTGTCGCTCGACGCAAACGTGCAGTTCCTGACGGTGATGGCGACCAAGATGCCGTTCGTGGGGAGAGGCTGACCGATCGCAATGCGCGTGACCATGCACACTCTTCTGGCCCCCCATCGCAGCATCGTCGCCGCGCTTGCGCTCTTCGTTGTGGCGTCGCTCGCGCTGGCGCAGTCCGGCAACGTGCAATGGGTGCGCGCGGGACAGGGCAACGCGGTGCCCGCGGGTTTCGTCGGCGGCTACGAAAAAGGCCAGCCGCTCTTCGTTTGCCGCGGCCCTTATGCGAGCGGCGTGTATCCGGGCAAGGTCGTCAACGGCATCTGCGACATCAGCTTCGGCAACAAGGAAATAGCGCTCAACGACTACGAGGTGCTGGTCGGGAGCGGCGGTCAGTGGGGCGCGCCGCAGCCGGGCTACGCCGGCGCGTTCGTCGCGGGCGGCGAAAACGGCGGGCCGCTTTTCCTTTGCCAGAGCCCGTACGAAGGCGGCCTGCACCCCGGCAAGGTGTACGACAACACCTGCCACATCAGCTACGGCGGCCGGGAGGTGCCGGTCTACGCGTTCTCGGTGCTCTACCTCGGCGTGCAGAATGTGGCGGGCACGTTCAACTATCCTTTGCCGCCGCCGTGGGGCACCGCGCCGGTCGCGGCGGCAATGCCGGCGCAGCCGTCGGCGCCGATCGGCGTGCCGCAGGCGCCGATGGCCGGCGCATCATGCGCAGCGGCAGCCACACGCTACTGCGGCACGTGTTCGATCACCTGCCTTAACCCCGACGAACCGCGTCCGCAGTGCCAGCAAGGGATCGATGCGGTAAGCGAGAACGCCGCGTTCCGATGCCAGCAGGCGCCGTGGTGCTTTTGCACGCGGTAGCGACGACCTCGATTTTCTATTTCGTCACCCCAACGTCTTTCATTCCCTCGAGCTTGCCGAGGTCGAGCTTCGCGACCAGCGCGCGCAGCGCTTGCGGATCGACGTTGGGCGAGTTCGTATTGACGACGAAACGATCGGCCAGCACGACGCCGTACTCGCCCGCGCCGCTCTTGCGATCGAGCTTTTCGATCACGAGGCGGCCGTCGACGCGGTGCATCTTTTCGTAGCCCGCGTCGTTTTCCTTGATCTGCCCCGCGCCCATCATCGTCGTCAGCGCGAACAGGCCGCCCGCCGCCGCCATGTCGCCGACGCCGATCCGGACGCGGCGCCCCGACGCGTCCTGGTAGTTCGCGCTGGCCATCGTCACGCTCATCGGGCCGAAGCTGGTCTGCTCGGTCGCGACGTCCGAGCGCTGCATGCCGTCGAGCGTCTCGGGGAGGAAGGCCTTCAGGCGGTCGGCGTCGATAGGCTGTACCTTCTTGCCGCCGCTCGCCGTCGTGCCGAGCATCTCCATCGCGGCGCCCACCGCCGCGGCGGTGTCGCCTTTCTTGTCCGCCTCCTCCAGCTTCCTGCTGGACTCCTCCATCTTCTTGCCGAATGCGTCGAGCTTGCCCAGCACGGTGTCCGGCGCGGGCTTCGCGTCGCGCGCGGCGCCGAGGACCGCATCCTGGCCACCGCCGAACACGCCGGCGCCGCGCATTCCCCCGCCGGCGAGCCCGAGGGCGCCGCCGACGAGGGCCAGCACGACCCACAGCACGATCGCGCACAGCACCACGACGATCGTGTAGCCGATGGCCTTTTCCTTCGGCGCCTTCATCAGCACCGGAAGGCCGAGATAGAGCAGGTAGAGGCAATACAGCGCCGCGACGATGACAAGCGCCCCGAGCGCCGGAATGAGATGGAAGATGCCGCCCAGCCACACGGGGGTCGAGGCGAACACCGCGCATTTCATCGCCTGCGTGCCGTTCTTCTCCCCGCCGAACGTGGGCGCGAGCGCATCGATGATGAGACCCACGACGAACGTGGAGACGAGTCCCAGCACGTAGGTGACGATCGCGAACGCGAGCCCGGCCAGCAACGGTGTCCGCACCGTGCCGAAGGGACCCATCGAAACGCCAACCAGCGAATGCCCGAGCCAGAACGCGATCGGGCTGATGGCCGCCAGGGGCACCGCGTAATTGACGAACAGCGACTTGGTATCCGCGGCTTCTCCCGCGATCACGGGCCACTCCTGGCCCGGTTGCAGCAGGATGTTCTTGGCGCGCTCGACGAGATTCATCATGGCCCCCTTGGATGCCTCGCTCGGATAGCGATGCCGGAATCGCTCACCGCGGAAAATTCGCGGCGCTCCGCGCGTCGCCGGTCAATTCGAGGATCACGAGGCCCGTGTTGGCGCGGTCGACCGCATAGATGTAGCCACGGTCGTCGACCTCGACATTGTTGGTCTGGATCGCCACCTTGCAGCGGTCCGCGCCGTCGACCTTGACGCACCTCGGCTCGGTCTTGTCGGTGACGGCCGGGATGAAATAGGCGATCTCGCGCGGATGGTACGGGTCGCGGATGTCGACCGCGCGCACGCCGGCGTTGAAATGGGCGAGAAAAAGGATCCGGTTGTAATAGATCGGCGTCATGTTCTCGTTCGACGAATGGGTGCCGAACCGCCCGCCGCGCGCGCAGAAATTGCCGCTCGCCTCCGGCACCGTGAAGCTCGACACGCCGAACGGCCGCGACTCGGTCGTGATGTCGGCGATCCACAGCATCTGCCGCGCCTCGCCGCACTCGTTGACCAGCGACTCGTCGACGACCGCGATGAAATCGCGCTTCCGTCCCGCCTTGTCGCGCGCGAATTCGGCGACCTCCATTCCAAGCAGCGGCAACGCGGTGTGCGCGCCGACGTTCGGCGGCAGCGTCAGCCGGCCGACTTCCGGATATGCGAGATTCACGGCCGTGGGCTCGGGCGGACCCGCAAGCAGCTTCGCGCGATCGACGATCTGCACGATGCCGTCCTTGTTCGTCCCGTAGCCGAAATAGACGCGGTTGCCTTTGGCGCCGGTGGATATCGGGCCGTGCAGCTCCACCGGCGCGTCGCCCGCGCCGCCCGGTTGCTGGCCGGAAAGGCCGAAGTTGCGGATGAAGCGCGGCTTCGCCGGGTCGCTCAAATCGTAGACCTGCGTCATGCGCCGCGTGCGCCAGCCGGCCACGCCCGAAACGAGATACGCGATGCCGGTGTCGCATTCCCACCAGCTCTTGTGCGTTCCCGCGACGGGACCCAATCTCGTGACGAGCGCGGGCTTGGCCGGATCGGTCACGTCCCAGATCTCGTGCGCGGAATTGCCGAACGGCCGCAGCAGATAGAACTTGGCGGGATCTCCGTGCGGCAGCTCGCGGCCCGCACACACGCGCACCATCTGCGCGCCGCCGGACTCGCCCAGCCCTTCCTCGCCCGGAATGTGCGCGACGTAGCGCGGCGCGCGCGGATCGGTGACGTCGAGGATCGAGGTGCCATTGAATTCGCGTGCGCCGGTCAGCGGATTCGGTGGCTTTGGCGCCGCCTCGGTGCCGCCGTGATGCCCGACATAGAGGATCCAGCGGCCGTTCTGCTCGCGCACGAGCGGCTGGTAGGCGCTGCGTGCCTGGAGGTCGTGGAATCCGACCAGCGCGATGTCCTTCGCCTCGGGCGCCGCCCCCGGCGCCTGCGCTTCAACATGCGTACTTGCCGCGCCGATCACGATGGCGGCAAGGGCTGCGAGCAGCGTCCGCGTCATGGAAGTCCGAGGGCCTTGCGCGCGGGGCCGCTCCAGCAGTCGTTCACGAGCCGTTCGAAGCCCGACGGTTTCGGATGCAGTTCGTTGGACCATTCCGCGTCGGCAAGCGTGCCGGCCGACCAGACGAGATCGAGCAACGGTCGCCCGGGGCCGTTCGTCGCGGTCTCGAGGTCCGACAGGCGCACGGTGAGCTGGTCGATGAGCTCGCGCACGATGTCGCGCCGCAGGCCGCCGCCCGGCGCGCCGGCGACGGGGACGCGATCGTTGTCCATCGGCAGCTTGAGCCAGCTCCGCATGCCGGGCAGCGTGCGCCCGTCCGGGATCGCGTAGTCGTAGTTGTGGACGAGGATCGTCAAATCCGGACGCGCCGCCGCGACGTCGGCGATGAGCGTGCGGTAGGCAGCTTCCACCGCATCGAAAACGCCGTCGGGCTGGCCGGCGCGGTAGCACGCCGCGGTCGTCGCCGCGCCGCTGCAGTCGGGCGCGAGAATCCTGTCGTCGAGGTCGCCGACGCCGGCGAAGTCGTTGCCGCCCCCGCTGATGCAGACGAGTCGGATCGATGGAAATTGCGCGAGCATCTTGCCGAAATTGGACCGCCAGGATCCGGCGGCGAGCTCGTCGGCACGGGCGCCGTTTTCGCCGATCGCATAGATCGTGGGCCGCGCGAGCGCCTTGTGGAGCGGCGTCAGCAGGTTGTTGAACGGATAGTGGAACCACGAGTCGCCGATCGCCAGCACGTCGACGTTCTCGCCGCTGTCCAGGAGCCGGTAGTACTCGTTCCAGAAGATGTGCCCCACGGGATCCTCACTTGCCCGGATTCGGGTCCCGCGAGTCCGGGCATTGCGGGACCTTGCCCCAGTAACCGTTGCAGAACTGGAGGCGCGCCCGCCGTTCGCAGACAGCGCGCCCTTCGGAATTCTCGCGCGCGCATCCGGCCAGCACGTCGTTCAACGCCTGGAGGCGATCCGGCAAGGGCGGCTCCGGTGCGGCCGCCGGCGCCTGTGGGGGAGCGGCCACCACATCTGCCTGACGCGGCGACGCGCTGGCGTCCTTGGGCACGCCCGCGTCGGCGGGCGGAGCGGCTGCAGGCGCGGGTCCCGGCGCTTTGGGTGCCGCCTTCGGTATTTCAGGCACGACCTTGGTTCCGCTGCCGACCGGCGTCGCGGCGGCTGGCCGCGGCGCCGTCCGGGACGCGAAAAAGGTCGGCAGCAGGCCGAAGCTCATCGCCAGCTGATAGAGAAGGTAGGCGAGGACGCCCAAGAGGAAGAGCAAGAGGACAAGCCCGGCCTTGTTCGAACGCGCCGGCCTTGGGACCGGGGCGGCGGCTGGGGCGGCGGGTGGCGCGACCGCGGGGGCAGCCTGCCGAGGCGACTGAACGACGGGAATTTCGCCCGATTGGGCCGCCCGGAATGCCCGGACATCCAGCAGCATCGTCTTGTCGTAGGTAGGCACGATCAGCGTCGCGCCGCAGCCGGAGCAGAATCTGGCATCCCCCTTGCTGTCGGTACCGCAGACGCTGCATTTCATCGCTCGTCCTTCCGCTTCGTACACGGCCAAGCCGCCCTGCTCGCGCCCGCGCCCTGGGCGTGGCGGCCCGGTCCGGGGGCCGTGGCGAGGAACGTGGCAGGCAGTTTGATGATAAACGAGAACCGCCCGCGGCAGCGCCAAAGCGACTGCCGTAGAGCCAAGGCACGGCGGCCGCCGGAGATGGCCGCAGCCTAAGCGGCCCGCCAGACGAGCGCGGGAAACGCCAGCACGAGCGCCAATACGCCGAGCTGCACCGCGAGATACGGCAGTACCGCCCGGGTGAAGGCGCCTGGCGCCAGCGGGCGGCCGAGCGTGCTGCGCACCATCATCACCGCGTAGCCGAACGGCGGGACGAGGAACGACGCCTGCAGGATCAGCAGCACCAGGACGGCCACCCAGGTCGCATCCGGCACGCGCACCAGCAAGGGCGGCATCACGACCGGGATGACCACGAAGATCATCTCGAACGCATCGAGCACGAATGCGCAGAGCCCGATGAGCGCGAGGACCGTGGCCATCACGGTCATCGGGCCGCCGCCCATCCCGGTCACGGCGTCGACGATCCAGCGGTCGGTGCCGAATGCGCGGAGAACCAGCGTGAACGTCGTCGCGCCGACGAGGAGCGCAAAGAGCGCGCCGGTCACCGCCATCGTGTCGGCGAGTACCGCGCCAAGCGTGCCGTGCGTCAGCGTGCGGGTCGCGAGCCCGTAGGCGAAGAGCACGACGCCGCCGGTCGCCGCGGCCTCGACGGCATAGAGGTAGCCAAGCGTCACGGCGCCGAGCAGCGACAGGATCAGGAGGCCGGCCAATGCGGCCGTGATGCGGTCGGCGCGACTCGCCTCCGGCGAAGGGTCCGCGCGCCGCGACGCGCGGCGCTCCGTCAGCCAGACCATGCCCGCGACGAGCGCGAGCAGCAGCGCGGCGGGGACGAGTGCGCCGCGAAAGACATCCTGCGTGTTGATGATCTGCACCGCTTGTTGCGTGATGTTCGTCGCCTCGGTGTGCGCGCGCAGCATCGCATCGCCCAGCAGGATCAGCACCAGCGACGGCGGGACGACCACGCCGAGCGTGCTCGCCACGCCGATGAGCGCCGCGGCGCGTGGCGACGCAACACCCGCCGCCGCGAGACGGGGGGCGACCGTTCGCGCCAGCATCGACACGCTTGCGCCCACGGACCCGTTCATCGGCGCGAGGAGCACCGACAGTCCGAGTCCTGCGAGCGGCGCTCCCGCGCCGGTGCGGGAGAGCGCGCGGCTGCCGACGCGAAAGAGAATGTCGGCGAGCGGCAAGCGGTTCAGCAGCGCGCCCATGAGCACGTAGAGCGGGAGCGCCTGCAGCAGGTCGTTCTCGAGCAGGCCGACGAGGCGCGACGGCAAGCCCGTCACGAACGAGATGTCGAACGCACCGGCGCCGATGCCGACCATCGAGCCGGCGAGAGAGACACCCAGCAGGACGACCCAAGCGGGGAGCCCAGTGAGGGCCATCGCGACGGCCACGGCCGCGAGCATCCACAGTCCCGCAGCCGCCATCAATCGTCCGGTTCCGGAGACCGCATCGCCGTGACAAGCGCCTGCACCGCGACGGCCAGCGCCATCAGCGCGACCGCCACCTTGAGCATGAAGTAGCCCGGGTTGAACGTGTCGGGAAAGGATTCGAGCTGCCGCGCTGACTGCATGACGATCGGCCAGGCCGACCACAGCACGAATGCCGCCCACGGCAGCAACACCACGACGGCCGCGATGCGCCGCAGGCGCGCTCGCGTCGTCGCGGCGTAGCGCCGCGCAAGCGCGTCGGCGGCGAGATGCGCCTGCCGGCGCGTTGCCGCGGTTACGGCGAGTGCCACGTAGAGCGCGAACAGTACCTGCGCGAGATCGTTCGCTTCGCGCGAGAACGCCTGCACCCATTCTCGCAACGGCCACTGCAGGAACAGCAGCAGCGAGACCGGCAGCACGAGGACGCCGCCCGCGCGCACGAGCATTCCCAGTGCGCGATCGACCACCGCAACCATGCCGGCGATCGCGCGCACGATGCCGCCGTCAGCCTACTTGCCGGCGCAGGAACTGCAGCGTGCGCTCGCGCGCGAGCTTCGCCGCCGCCGCATCGTACGCCGCCCGCTGGTCGCAATTGAACCCGTGGTCGGCGGCGTAGATGAAGATCTCCGCCTGCGGATGCCTCGTCATCAGCTCGCGCACCCCGGCGACGGGAATTCCGCTATCGCGCTCGCCGAAATGCGCCATGACCGGACAGCGCGGAACCTCGGCTGCCGCGTCCAGGATGCCGCCGCCGTAGTACGCAACCGCGCATGCGAGACCCGGCAGCCGCGCGGCCGCCATCCATGCGACGTGGCCGCCCCAGCAGTAGCCGATCACGGCGACCTTGCCGCTCGCCGCGACAGCCTCGCGGGCCGCGGCGACATCGAGCAACACGTGCTCGAGCCGCGCGAGGGCCTTCAGCGCGCGTCCCTTCGCGATGTCCTCGGGCGTGTAGCCTATGTCGACGCCGGGCTCATACCGGTCGAACAGCGCCGGGGCAATCGCGACATAGCCGTCGGCCGCAAAGCCTTCGCAGACGCTCCGGACATGGCTGTTGACACCGAAGATCTCCTGCGCGACGACGATGGCGCCTCGCGGCGTGCCGGACGGATCCGCGCGCCATGCCGACAGCCGGAAACCGTCGGCCGCGATGAGTTCGACGAAACCTCCCATTGACTCGCCCCCTTTAGGCCGGTCAGAGATACCGCATGACGATGTATACATGGCAGATCACGATCGACACCAGCATGAGCGGAAACGCGACCTTGAGATATTCCATGAAGCGGAACGTGGTGCCGGCGCGTTCGGCCAGGCCGGCCACGACGAGATTCGCGGAGGCGCCGATCAGCGTGCCGTTCCCGCCGAGGCACGCGCCGAGCGAAAGCGCCCACCACAGCGGCAGCAGCGCGTTCTCGCCGCCAAACGTCGGCCCCATGGCCTTGATGAGCGGAATCATCGTCGCGACGAACGGGATGTTGTCGATGAAGGCCGACAGCACCGCGGACGCCCAGAGGATCGCGATCGTCGTCGTGTTGAAATCCGCGTGGGTCGCCTCGATCAGCGCCTTGGCCATGATGTCGATCAGCCCCGCCTTCTGGATGCCGTAGACCAGAACGAACAACCCGAGAAAGAACATGAGCGTGATCCACTCGGCCTCCGACAGCGCGCCGTGGACGTTCTTCGACTGCTCCTCGCCGGACTTGCCGAAATTGTCGAGCAGCAGCAGGACCGCGGCGCCGAAGATGGCGATCGTCGCGGGCTCGACCTGGATCTGCCGCTGCAGCATGAAGCCCGCGATGACCAGGGCGATGACGGTCAGCGACTGCTTCAGCAGGCGCGGATCGGTGATCGTCTCGCGCTCGTTGAAATTCATCACGTGGCGCCGGTTCTCGTCGGTCGCCACGAGGTGCCGGCCCCAGATGTAATAGAGCGGAATCATCGTCGCGACCATCACCACGATGATTACGGGCGTCAGGTGGTAGCCGAAATCGTTGAACGTCAGGCCCGTCGCCGAGCCGATCATGATGTTGGGCGGGTCGCCGATCAGCGTCGCCGTGCCGCCGATGTTCGACGCGAAGATCTGCGCGAAGAGGTAGGGATACGGCTTGACCTTGAGCTCGTCGGTGATGAGCAGCGTGACGGGCACCGTCAGCAGCACGGTCGTGACGTTGTCGAGGAACGCGGAAAATACCGCCGTGACGATCGACATCATCAGCAGGATGCCCCAAGGCCGCGCGTCGACCTTCTTCGCCGACCAGATCGCGACGTACTGGAACAGCCCCGAGCGGCGCGTGATGTTGACGATCAGCATCATGCCGAGCAGCAGGCCGAGCGTGTTGAAGTCGACGGCGGCCACCGCCTCCTTCTGCTCGAGCACGCCGGCGAGGATCAGCAGTCCGGCGCCGAGCAGCGCGACGATCGCGCGGTTCAGGCGGTCGCTCATGATGACGAGGTACGTGACCACGAACAGCACCGTCGCGAGCCACAGCGGGTCGAGGCCGAAGATCACGCCGGCGGCATGAGCGGCGTCGCCGTGCATCAGCGCTTCCCGGGCGCGTGCAACGCCGCGAGCACATCCCGCGCCGACACCACGCCAACGAGCCGGCCGCTCTCGCGCTCGACGACCGGGAGGGTGTTCGCGCCCCGGTAGAGCTGCAGCACCATCTCGAGGGGCGCCGTGTCGGAATGCACGACGCGCTCCGGCGTGACCGCGAACTCGCGCACCGGGCGGGCATCGAGCGCGCGCATCTTCTCGCGCAGGTCGTCGAGGTCGTCCGACACGAACGTGAGATCCGGCACGCCGTATCCCACGAGCGCCGCGGCGGGCAGCAGCCCCGCGAGGAGGCGGTCGAGCTTGAACATTCCGACGAACTTGCCGTCGGCGTCGACCACCGGCAGATCCGACACGCGATGCTCGAGCATCTGCCGGGTCGCCTCGGCCACCGTGTCGGTGTCCTTCAGCGTGTCGCAGTGCTGGTTGAAGATCACGATGGGACTCATGGCAGGGAGCACTTTCGGCACGAGGAGATGGGTCTGCATGGTGGCAGGTTCATCGCCGACCGGCAGGGATTCTAGCCGAATAATCCGCATCCCGGCGCGGAGCCGCGCGTCAGGCAACGGAGCGCGTCGGCCGCGTAGAATGCCGGTGCCGTCGCCGGCCCCCGCATCATCGCCCGACCCGGACGACGCGCCGACGCCGTTTCCGCGATGCAAGCATTCCCTCATCTCCTCGCCCTCACGGCCCCGCTCTTCCTTCTGGTGCTGGCCGGTTATGCGTTGATGCGCTGGCTGCACTGGCCCACCGCCGTATCCGAGGCGCTCACTCGTTTCGTGTTCGCAGTCGCCGTGCCGGCGCTGCTGTTCCGGATGATGAGCGGATTCTCCCGCCTGCCGGCGGTCGACGCGCGCCTTCTCGTGGCCTACTTCGGCGGATGCGCGATCGTGTTCGCGGCCGGCCGCGTCGTCGCGTATGCCCTCTTCCGCATGGACGGCGCCGCACAATCGGTCGTGGCCGTCGGCGGCGTGTTCTCGAACACCGTGCTGCTCGGCGTGCCGCTCGCGCAGGTGCTGCTGGGCGAGGCCGCCATGCCGACGATATCGTTGGTCGTCGTGTTCAACGCCTTGATCCTGTGGACGCTCGTGACCGCGTCGGTCGAATGGGCGCGCCAGCGCGAGCTGTCGTGGCCCGCGCTCGCGAGAACCGCCGTCGATGTCGTGACCAATCCGGTCATCGGCAGCATCCTCGCCGGCACCGCGTTCGGCTACACGGGGCTTGCGATGCCCGTCGTCATCGACCGGACGCTCGAGCTGATCGCGCTGGCCGCGGCGCCGCTGTCGCTGATCGTGCTCGGAATGGGGCTTGCGGAATTCCGCGTCCGCGACGGCTGGCGCGCGAGCACGGCGCTTGCGGCGCTGAAGCTCGGCCTGTTTCCCCTTGTCGTGCTCGCCCTCGCCCGGATGCTGGCGCTGCCGCCGCTCGAAACGCAGGCGATCGTGATGCTCGCATCGCTGCCGATCGGCGCCAACGTCTACCTGATGGCGCGGCAGTTCGCGACCCAGGAAGGCACCGTCGCGGCCGGGCTCGTCATCTCCACGGCCCTCGGCGCCGTCACGACTCCTTTGCTGATCGCGTTGTCGGCAGCTTGAGCAGAGCCGTCTACGCCGACGCGTTTTCGCGCATACTTGAGCCCGCCATTTTGCGCACCGCCACCCGCGGCGGCGCATCCCGATTGCCTGCACCCGCCCGGAGAATCGACATGCATCACGACGCCAGGAAGATCGAGGCGCTCACCCGCGAGCTGCTGCTTGCGCTGGGCGAAAATCCCGACCGCGAGGGCCTCAAGGGAACGCCTCGCCGCGTCGCCGACGCGATGGGCTTCCTCACATCCGGCTACCGGGCAGACCCCGTCAAGCTGATCAACGGGGCCATCTTCACGCAGGCGACCAACAGCATGGTGATCGTGAAGAACATCGAGCTCTACAGCCTGTGCGAGCACCACATGCTGCCGTTCTTCGGCCTCTGTCACATCGGATACCTGCCGAATGGCCGCGTGTTCGGGCTGTCGAAGCTCGCGCGGCTGGTCGACATGTATGCGCGAAGGCTGCAGCTGCAGGAACGGCTCACCGAGCAGATATCGCAGGCCATCATGGACGCGATCGATGCGACAGGCGTGGGCGTGATGATCGAGGCGCGCCACCTGTGCATGATGATGCGGGGCGTCGAAAAGCAGAACTCGGTGATGGTGACCTCGTCCGTCCTCGGCACCTTCCGCGAATCGGCCGCGACCCGCGAGGAGTTCCTCGCGCTGATCGGCAGCCGCGCAACGTAGGACCGCGCGCACCACCTGCGGCGGGCTCTCGACGGTTGACGCCCCGGCCACGGGCGCATAGCCTATGGCACCGGCGCGCCGCCGGCATTGCGCGGTCGACGCGCCCAACCGACAACCCATAACCACAGCCCCGGAACTCAACCGGTGCCAGGCAGCGACGAGGAGAGCTGCGATCATGCCGGGCCCCTATCGTGTCTTGCCGATCCTTCTCAATTTTTGCGCGGCGATCGACGAGCTCTACATCGAGGAAACGGGCCCCTTCGGCGCCATGGTCACCGAGGAGGTGCGCGCGAAATGGGTCGCCACCGGCAACAAGGTGAAGACGACCGACGTCGACCAGTACATCATCCTGCTGGCCGAGCAACTCGACGAGCCCTGGAAGCGGTCCGAGTTCATCATGCTCGCGCGGCAGCTGGTGGGCATCCGGTAGGGGACGGCCGCTGCCGCCCGACGCATTGAGGGAAAAGGGAAACCAGCCATGCTGAACAATCGCTCACTCACCGTGCAGTTCGCATTCGTGTTCCTGCTGGCGCTGGCGCTGGTCGGCGCGGCGTTCTACCTGATCCTCGACCGCATCTACGTGAACCAGCTGAAAAGCCAGGCCGAGACGGTCGCCGACAACGTCGACGCGTTCGGATCCTGGGTCGCGCAGTACGGGCGGGTGTGGGTCAAGGGGGACGACAAGAGCTACCTCGGCCATGCGAGCCTGCTGCAGCCCGAGGAGGGCACGCCGGAGGGCACCATACCTCCGCCCGGGACGAAGCTCACGCCCGTCGATTTCTATTCCAAGAACCCGGCACTCGCGCAGCGCGAGTTCTCCGAGGCCGTCGAGCGCTCGCCGTCGCAATCCAAGTTCCGGCTGACGTCGCACAACGTGATGAACCCCGGGAACAAACCGGATGCGTTCGAGGAAGGCGCGCTGCGCGAGATCCGCGCGAACAACCTCAAGGAATTCTACGTTCTGAACGACAACGAATTCCGCTATGCGCGCGCCGTCTACCAGAAGGCGTCGTGCATCGCCTGCCACGGTGATTCGGAGACCGCGCCGAACGACGTCAAGGTCCGCTACGGGACGACGAACGGCTTCGGCTTCAAGGAAGGCGACGTCGCCGGCATCATCAGCGTGCGGCTCCCCGCCAAGTCGTTCTGGGACGTGGCGCTCAACGTGGTCGGCATCTGGGAGCTCCTGATGATCCTCGCCGCCTTCGTCGTCGCGATGGTGTTCATGTACCGCGCGGTCGTGTCCCCGATTCGCCGGCTCACCGCTGCCACGCAGCAGATTTCTCTTGGCAAGTCCGCGGACCTGGGCCTCTCCCGGATCAGCCCGAAAAGCGGCAACGAGCTGCACCGGCTGGCGCTCGCCACCGAGCGGTTGCGCGTTTCGATCAACATGGCGATACAACGGCTGTCCGGAAAGAAGCCGGGCACATAGTGCACTTTGCCGCAGCCGGGCGCGGCGCCCGGCTGCGGTATCTGGTATAATGGCGTCACGCGGCACCTCGACCAGTCCCCCTGCCGCTGTCGGTTCCGACGTTCCACCCCCCTTCGGTTTGCCTGCGACTGGCGCTTTCAACGGCGACGGCACGTCGTTTTTCGAAAGCGTTCATGTCATTCTCCAAGCTCGGCTTGTCCGAGGAACTCGTCCGCGCGGTCGCCGAGCACGGCTACACCACGCCTACGCCTATCCAGTTGCAGGCGATCCCCGCGGTGCTCGCGGGCGGCGACCTGCTCGCCGGCGCGCAGACCGGCACCGGCAAGACCGCCGGTTTCGTGCTGCCCATCCTGCAACGGCTTTCCACGCATGCCGCGCCCAAGGTCGTCGGCGGGCGCAAGCCCGTACGCACGCTCATTCTGACGCCGACCCGCGAACTCGCGATGCAGGTCGAGGAAAGCGTGCGCGTTTACGGCAAATATTCGAAGCAGACGTCGACCGTGGTCTACGGCGGCGTCGGCATCAATCCGCAGATCGCGCAACTCCGGCGCGGCGTCGACATCCTGGTAGCCACGCCGGGCCGGCTGCTCGACCATCACCAGCAGCGGACCGTCGACCTGTCGCACGTCGAGATCCTGGTGCTGGACGAAGCCGACCGCATGCTCGACATGGGCTTCATCCGCGACATCAAGCGGATCCTCGCGCAGCTGCCGAAGCGGCGGCAGAACCTGCTCTTCTCGGCGACGTTTTCCGAGGAGATCAAGGCGCTCGCCGACACGCTGCTGAACGCGCCGGCGATGATCGAGGTCGCACGCCGCAATTCGACCGTCGAGATCATCACCCAGAAGGTCCATCCGGTGGACCGCGACCGCAAGCGCGAGCTCCTGTCGCACCTCATCAAGTCGCAGAACTGGTTCCAGGTGCTCGTGTTCACGCGCACCAAGCACGGCGCGAACAAGCTGGCCGAGCAACTCAACCACGACGGCATCACCGCGCTCGCGATCCACGGGAACAAGAGCCAGGCCGCGCGCACGCGCGCGCTGGCCGAGTTCAAGGTGGGCCGCCTGCAGGTGCTGTGCGCGACCGACATCGCCGCGCGCGGCATCGACATCGAGGAATTGCCCCACGTGGTCAACTACGACCTGCCCAATGTCCCCGAGGACTACGTGCACCGGATCGGGCGCACGGGCCGCGCCGGCGCGACGGGCGAGGCGATTTCGCTCGTATGCGTGGACGAGCACGCGTTCCTGCGCGACATCGAGCGGCTGATCAAGCGCGAGATTCCGCGGACCGTCATCGACGGGTTCACGCCCGATCCGCGGGCCCGGGCGCAGCCGATCCTGCAGCGTCAGGGACGCGGGCAGCCGCCGGGGAACGCCGGCCGAGCGCATCCGCGCAACCGCGGAGCGCAAGGCGAGCCGCGCGGCGCAAATGGCGGCGGCAAAGGGCGCGGAGCCACGGGTACACCGCATTCGCGGCCCAAGCAGCCCGCGGGTGGAACGGCCCGCGCCGCGCCGGCAGGCACGCCGGAGGGACGAACGAGCCGCCCGGCGCCGCGCACCAATACCGACAAGCCGCGCGGCGTGCAGCGCTTCGGCGGCCGCAGCCGCTGACCGTCACCCGCAACGGCCTTGCGTTCCTGCGAGACCCGACGGGTCGCCGTTCGCGGTGGCCCGACTTTCACTCGCGCGCGACCGCGCGGTAGCATGTGGGTGACGGCGCGACGTGTGGGCGATCTGGGCGCCGGCGACCATGGCTTCACTTATGCGAAGCGATTTTTGCGAAGGAGTGTGCGATGTCGAAAGGCAAAGGCGGCGGTTTCAAGGGTCACAACGCGAAAACCGGCCCGCACCAACCGATTCCCAAGGGGCCGCAAGCACGCCGACCGGTCGGGGCTCCCGTGATGCGCATTGCGCCGCGCGGCAAGTCCGGCGCGAAAGGCCGCTGATCCCCATCCGCGATCCCGCTTGTGTCGCGCGCCGGGATCAACCCTTGACGGGACTCGACTGACCGGGCTTCACGTCGCCGCATTCGGCCGCGACCCAGCGGCTGTCCATCTGGACGAATACCTTGCGCTCGCCGCGCTCGTCTTTCTGCACCGTGGTCACGGTGCCGGTGACCCGGTCCGGGGACACGGCCGAGAATTCGACGGTGCCGGTCTGCTTGCCTCCGGCGCACACGATCGACATCTTCACCGCGCGCGACGACTCGTCCAGCACGGTCCGCTGGCAATTGGCATCCTCGCGCCCCTCGCGCGAAAACGTCTCCCAACTCTGCGCGGTCTCCGGCGTGACGCAATAGCGCACCACCGACGTCGACGGCGTCGTCGAGCCGCGCGACGCCATCATCTGCTCGATCCGCGCGCGCTGCTCCGGCGGCAGCTTCGTCAGGTCCGCGACGGGGGAAACGGGCGCGCCGTCCATTTGTCGCGTGACGGTGCGCTCCCACAACCCGGGCTTGACGCCGGGTGCGGCGGAAAACGCGGTGCCCGCGGCGCTACAGGCGACCACGGCGATCAGCATTCTGGAACAGGACATCGGGAATCCTCGCTTCGAGCGGCAAGGAAGACAGCGTAAGGTCCCGGCGCCGCGAGCGCAAGCACCACGCGACCGTTGACGCCGCACCTTGACTGCGATCGGCTAGAATCGATGCCGACGTGACAGCGACGAAGACTCTTCGCCACGACGACGTGCGGCGGCTGCGCGCCGCCGCATCCCGCTTCGGCGGTGCCGAATGCGCACGCAAGTCTGGGCTGCTCGCGCAAGGCGCCAGACGCGCCATCGTCGACGCCGACGTGCTCATCGCATGGCACGATTGTCTGCTCTACCTCATCGCCTATCCGGAATCCGCAGCGCTGCTTCGTGCGGCACGCGCCGAACTCCGCCGCGTCGCGGCGCTCGCGCGTCAATTGACCGCGACGGGACCGGCGCGCGAGCGTCGTCGGCTCGAGGGCAGCGGCCTCGCCTGGACCACGCTGACGTTCGCGTTCGGCTGGGACGTGGCGCGCTGGCTCGCCGCGCGCTTCCCGCGGCACAGCGACGTCGATTCGTTCGGCGACGGCGGCGCGCCGCTCCCGGAGGTTCTCGGCGCCGCGTTGCCTCCGCTCGAATTCGGCCTGCTCGCAAGTGCCGGGAGCGGCATCGCGTTGCTGGACGAAATGCGGCGCCGTGGCTCGCGGCTCGCCTGCCTCGTCGCGCAATTCGAGCGCCTGCCGTGCCCGGATGCCGTGCGCGCATTGCTGTTCGATTCGCTCGAGACTTATCTCGTGCTCCACCCGCGGGCGTCGGCGTTGTCGCGGACGTTCGTGCGCGGGCTGCCGGCACCCGTCTTCTTCCATCGCGACGGCCTGGTGCGCAGCATCGACCTGCCCGCGCTTCTCGGGCAGCGACTGCCCCCCGCGCGGGTGCTTGGCGTCGACGCGCGGCGGCAAGCCATCGATGCGGCCTGCGCGATGCTCGCGGCGCTCGGCCGGGAGACCGATGCCATCGCCCTCGCGTACCCCGGCGGCGTCGAATGGCACGACGTCGGCCGCGGCATCGCCGTCGCGCTCTACACGATGCGGCCGGACCGCCGCGACGCGCTCGACTCGCACGTCGGGATGATGCTGTTCAAGAACGGCCTCCCCGTCGGCTACGGCGGCGGCTGGCCGTTTGCCGGCACCTGCCGCGTCGGCATCAACATCTTCGAACCCTATCGCGGCGGCGAGTCGGCGCTCCTGTTCGGGCAGGTCCTCCGCGTGTATTGCCAGCGCTTCGGGATTCGGCGCTTCGTGGTCGAGCCGTCGCAGTTTGGCGGCGCCAACACCGAGGGCCTGCGCTCCGGCGCGTTCTGGTTCTACTATCGGCTCGGCTTCCGGCCCGTCGACGCCCGCGCCGCGGCGCGCGCACGCGATGAGCACACGCAAATGCAGGCGGACCCGGCCTATCGAACGCCGCTTCGCGCGCTGCGGCGCATCACCGACAGCGACCTCGAGCTTGCGTTGGGCCTCGCCAACGACCCATCCTGCGAACCCGCGCAATTGAGTGCCGCGGTCACCGCGTGGATCGACGGACGTTTCGGCGGCGACCGCAGCGCTGCGGAAATCGCGTCGACGCGCGCCGTCGTCCGCGCGCTGGCCATCGCCGATCTCGATGCGTGGCCCCCGGCCGAGCGCCGCGCGCTGGCGACGCTCGCGCCGTTGCTGGCGCAGATTTCCGAGCTCGCCCGCTGGCCGGTGGCGGACCGACGTCGCCTCGTCGCGATCATCCGCGCAAAGGGCGGCGACGAATTCCGGTTTCATCGACGGCTGCTGCGGCACGGCCGCCTGCGGCGCGCGCTGTCGTCGCTTTCAATGCATTACGCCTGACCCGCGCGGTCAGGAGCGATGTCACACCATCAGCCGGCTCATGCACGCGTGAAAGAAGGCCGCCCGGTGCAGATCCGGCGGCTCGGGCCGGTCGAAGACGTCGCGCGCGGCGCCGAGCAGGAACGATTCGTCCGCCTGGTCGTGCACGAACCAGCGCAGGTCGTTCGGAAAGGCGCGGATGGTATCGAAATCCGACTGCATCTGGGCGATGAACGCCTCCCGCGACATTCCGTTTTCGCGCGCCTGCGCCGCATTGCCGATGAACTCGGCGCCCTCCGTGCATTCCGTCGACGATGGTGTGCCGGCACCCGCGATGCCGGGCACCGAAGCGATCGCTGCGAGCGACACCGCGATGAGGATCCGTGCCGCACGTGATGGCAGAGCCTTTCGCATGGTCATCCCTCCTGGTTGATTCCTGCCGCCGTGCCGTGCGGACACGGACCGCCCGCACCGCGCGACGTCCGCGGATCGTAATCCTGCAATCGCGGATGTCAATCGTGCAGCGCAGCGAACGCGTGGCACGGTAGAATGCCCGACCATGCCCGCCAAGCCCGCAAAACGTCCGTACGTGGTCCGCAATTCCGGCATCCACGGCCGCGGCGTATTCGCCACCCGCACGATCCGCAAGGGCACGACCATCCTCGAATACCGGGGTGAACGGACGACGTGGGAGATCGCGCGCGCGCGACCCGACAGCGATCCCGACAATCCGCATCACACGTTCATCTTCGAGCTCGCGGACGGCGGCGTGATCGACGCGGACGTGCGCGGGAACGCGGCGCGCTGGATCAATCATTCCTGCGCACCCAACTGCGAAACGTACGAGGACGACGATTCCCGCGTCTACATCGAGGCGCGCCGGACGATCCGCGTCGGCGAAGAACTCACCTACGATTACCAATTGACCTACGATGGCCGTATTGGAAAACGGGTGCTCGAATCCTACGCGTGCCGCTGTGGCGCGCCGCGCTGCCGCGGGTCCATGCTGTTGCGCCCACGCCGAAAGCGCTAGGCGCCGCCCACCGCGAGGAGTCGCGCGATGACCCGCAAACACTTTCCGCAATCCGAAGGCAGGGTCGTCGTCGTCGAGCACACGTCGAAGATCCTCGCCGACAACGCGCTCGGCGACCCACATGTCCGCAAGCTCGCGGTCTGGCTGCCGGCGCAATACGACGGGCATTCGACGGCCGGCCGTGGCCGGCGCTTTCCGGTTTTGTACGACATGGTCGGCTTTACCGGGTCGGGCATCGGGCACGTCGGCTGGAAGCCGTTCGGCGACAACCTGCCCGAGCGCGCGACGCGCCTGATCCGCGAGCGCAAGATGGGTCCCACGATCTTCGTGCTGCCCGACTGCTTCACCTGCCTCGGCGGCAACCAGTACGTCAACTCGTCCGCCATCGGCAACTACGCCGATTACCTGACGCGCGAGATCATTCCTTACGTTGACCGCGAATTCCGCACGCTCGCCTCGCGCGACCATCGCGGCTGCTTCGGCAAGTCGTCCGGCGGCTACGGCGCGATCATTCACGGAATGAAGTACCCGCGATACTGGGGCGCGATCGCCGACCATTCGGGCGACGCGCACTTCGATTTCCTCTACCGCCATGACTGGCCGAACACGCTGAACGAGCTCGCCAAATACCGCGAGCCGAAGCGGCGCGCCGGCGCGTATCGCGCGCTGGCCGATCCCGCATCGAGGAAGCGGCTCGCCGCCGGATACGACGACGGCCGTGTCGGGCGGTTCCTGAAGGAGGTATGGAGCAAGGAAAAGCTGGCGCACGCCGAGGTCCATGCGATCATGAATGTGTGTATGGCGGCGACCTACGACCCGGACCCCAAGGCGCCGCTCGGCTTTCGCTTTCCGTTCGACCTCGAGACCGGCGAAACGATCGTCGCGCGCTGGAGGAAGTGGCTCCGCCATGACCCTGTCCACCTCGTCGGCCGCTACGCGAAGGCATTGCGCTCGCTCCGCGGCATCTACATCGACTGCGGCTGGCGTGACCAGTACCACATCCACTACGGCACGCGGATCCTGTCGCGGCGGCTCGCCGAGGCCGGGATACGCCACACGTACGAGGAATTCGACGACAATCATTCGGACGTCGACTACCGGATGGACGTGAGCCTGCCGTTCCTCTACCGCGCGCTCAAACCCTGAGCCGGGACTGACCGGCGGCATCGGGAGACAGACGATGAAAATTGACGACATGCGTGAAAGCTCGAACGTCGAGGAACAATCGGGTGGCGGCCGCTCGTTCGGCGGCGGCGGCATCCGATTGGGGGGCGGCGCGCTCGTCCTGATCGTCATCGTGAGCGTGTTGTTCGGCATCAATCCGATGACGCTGATCGGCGGCCTCGAATCGGTCTCGCCCCCGTCCGGACAGTCGGCGCCGGCCCAGCCTCCACCGGGATATGGACCCCAGACCGGCAACGCGGGGCCCGGCACGTCCGCCGATCCGTCAAGGAAACTCGCGGCGCGTGTGCTGGGCGACACCGAGGATGTGTGGGGTGCCGTGTTCCAGACAGGGGGAAAGACGTACCCGCCGCCGACCCTCGTGCTCTTCAACGGCTCCGTGCGCTCGGCGTGCGGGCTCGCGAACGCCGCCGTCGGTCCGTTCTACTGCCCGGGCGACCACAAGCTCTACCTCGACACCGCGTTCTTCGACGAACTGACGCGGCGCTTCAAGGCGCCTGGCGATTTCGCACAGGCCTACGTGATCGCGCACGAAGTCGGCCATCACGTGCAGAACCTCACCGGGGTGATGCAGCAGGTCGACGCGCGACGGTCGCGCCTCGACGAGCGCGGGAACAATGCGCTGTCGATACGGCTCGAGCTGCAGGCCGATTGCTACGCCGGCGTTTGGGGCTACTTCGCGCAGAAGCGGGGCAAGCTCGATCCCGGCGATATCGAGGAAGGTCTCGTGGCCGCGTCCGCCGTCGGCGACGACCAGATCCAGAAGCGCACGCAAGGCTACGTCGTGCCGGAATCCTTCACGCACGGCACGGCGGCGCAGCGGTCCTACTGGTTCAAGACCGGGCTTGCGAGCGGCGACATGAGGAAGTGCGACACGTTCGCCACGCGCGACCCCTGACCTCCCGCTACTTCTTCTTCGCCGGCGCCCCGTCCGACTGGAACGTGACGCGCCGCACCTTGCGGTCGTATTCGGCTTCGACGGCGGGCGTCACCTCCTCGCCGTTGGCGGTATAGACGCGACCGCCACCGCGACGGCAGGCATTGCGCTCGAACTGGCACACGCTCATCTCGGGATGCCGCCGGCACAGCGACTCCACGTTTTCGGCGTACGCGATTGGCGCACGCACGCCGGCGACGTCGCACACGTAGATCGGACCGGGCGGCAGCTGCATCGACGGCAACGCGATCGCCGCCGTTGGCGCGGGCGTGGCCTTCGGGGGCGGCGCGGAAACGGCGGGCGCGGCGGATTTGGGGGCGGTTTGGCGGGCCGGACCACTCGCATTGGGCGGCGCCGGCTGACAGGCGGCCGCGAGCAGCCCGGCGGCCAGCGCAAACAGCGTCCCGCGTGCACAAGGCTGCAGCATGTTCATGGCGCAAGTCTAACCGCTATCGTGGCGCCGCCCTTGCGAGACGCGATGCCCATGCAGATAATGGCCGCAGTCCGGTCATAGCCCGCCCCTCGCCATCGACTCCATCGCGCCCGAGAAGCCGACGCCGTGCCCGGGCTGCGGCTCGATCATGCAGCCGCAACGGCTGCAGCGTAAACCGCTCGGCGACGAGACGGTCGATGTTTGTGTCGCCTGCCAGGCCATCTGGTTCGACGCCTTCGAAAGCGTGCAGCTGACGCCGGGCGCGACGCTGGCCTTGTTCGACACGATCCGGAAGTCGCCGCCGCCGCCGGGCCAGGCGCTGCCATCGCGCCTGCCATGCCCGCGGTGCACGGCGCCGCTCGCGATGACCCACGACCTGCAGCGCACGACGCGGTTCACCTACTATCGCTGCGATTTCGGGCATGGCCGCTTCACGCCCTTCGTCCAGTTCCTGCGCGAGAAGGATTTCATTCGCCCGCTCTCGCCCGCCGAGCTCGCCCGCCTCAAGGAGACGATCCGCGTCGTCCAGTGCTCGTCCTGCGGCGCTCCGGTCGACCTCGAGAAGGACGCCGCGTGCCCCTATTGCCGCGCGCCTATCGCGATCCTCGACCCCGGCGCCGTCAATGCGACGGTGCAAAACCTCCAATCCGCGGAAACCCGGCGCACGACGGTCGACGTCGATGCGCTGGTCGACGGCATGCTGGACGCGCACCGGCACGCGTCCGAGGAACACCTGCAGGGGCCGGATGCCGATCCCGGCACGGGCCTGGGCGTCGACCTCGTTCGGCTCGGGCTTGTCGCCGTCGCCGGGCTTCTTTCGCGGTGATGGCGGTGGCGCTGGCGCGCGCCGGGCACCCCGCCGTAAAATGGCGGCCTGACCTCTCTCCGGAATCCCCGCCATGAACGCACTTCGCCGAATTGCCCTGATTGCTGCGGCCGCCGTCGCCGCCGTTGCCTCATCCTTCCTGTTCGCGCAGACGCCGGCGCCCGCGGCTGCGCCCGCCGATTTGCCGAAGCCCAAGTGCGAGGCCCCCGGCGACTACCCGAGCAAGCTCTCGTCGGACAACCAGCGCCGCATGTGGGGCAAGTCACGGGACAATTACCTCGAATGCATGAAGAAGTTCATCACCGAGCAGCAGGCCGCTGCGGAGCCGCACATCAAGGCCGGCAATGCCGCGATCGCCGACTACAACGCCGCGATCAAGCGCTTCAACGAGCAGATGGAGGCGCCACAATAACGGCCGCCCCGACTCCGCTGCCTGCGCGAGTCGCGCCTTCCGCCGATACCGCCCACGCGATCGCCGTCGCGCTCGTCGAGGGCTTCGACAAGCACTACGCGCTGTTCCGCGAATGCGCGCGCGCTGCGCGGCGCCACTTCGAGGCCGGCAACTGGCTCGCGATCCAGCACGTGGGCCGCGACCGCATCGACTTCTACGACCGCCGCGTGCTGGAGACGGCCGAGCGCGTCGCGCGCGAATTCCGCGCCGCCGGCCTCGACCGCGACGCTCTGTGGGGAGAGGTCAAGCTCCATTTCATCGGCCTCCTCATCGATCACAAGCAACCCGAGTGCGCCGAGACGTTCTTCAACTCGGTGCTGGTGAAGATCCTGCACCGCGTCTATTTTCACAACCGCTTCATCTTCGTCCGCCCCGCGATCTCGACCGAGTACATCAACGCCGACCCGCCGTCGTACCGCAGCTACTACCCGCTGCAATCCGGCCTGCGCAGCGCGCTCGTCGACATCGTCCTCGACCTCAGGTTCGAGCGGCGTTTCGCGAATTTCGGCCGCGACCTCGCCAATGTCCTCGGCGCCTTGCGCAAAAGGTTCCCGCGGCCGTTCCGCCTGGAAGCGAACCACCACATCCAGGTGCTGGGATCGCCGTTCATCCGCAACCAGACTGCCTACATCGTCGGGCGCATCGTCAACGGCATTCACACGTATCCGTTCGTCGTCCCGGTCAAGCACGATGCGGGCGGCAAGCTCTACTTCGACGCCTTGCTGATGGACGAGGCCGACCTCGCCATCCTGTTCTCGGCCAACCGCGCGTACTTCCTCGTCGACATGGAAGTGCCGTCCGACTACGTCAATTTTCTGCGCGCAATGCTGGCCGACAAGACGGCGGCCGAGATCTACACGATGATCGGGCTGCAGAAAGCGGGGAAGAACCTCTTCTACCGCGACTTTCTGCACCACCTGAAACACTCCCGCGACAAGTTCATCGTCGCGCCGGGCATCAAGGGCCTCGTGATGACGGTCTTCACGCTGCCGTCGTATCCGTACGTGTTCAAGGTCATCAAGGACAAGATCGCGGCCTCGAAGGACACCGACCGCCAGAAGGTCAAGCAGAAATACACGCTGGTGAAGCACCACGATCGCGTGGGCCGGATGACCGACGTGCTCGAATACTCCGACGTCGCGTTCCCGCGCGCGCGCTTTTCGGACGAGCTCGTCGCCGAGCTGACGGCCGTCGCGCCGTCCGTGGTCGAGTTCGACGGCGATTACATCGTGGTGAAACACCTCTACATCGAGCGCCGGGTCACGCCGCTCAACATTTTCCTCGAGCGGGCCGACGACGCGCAGCGCGCGCACGCGATTCGCGAGTACGGCGCGGCGTTGAAGGAGCTCGCGGCCGTCAATATTTTCGCGGGCGACCTGCTTTTCAAGAACTTCGGCGTGACGCGCTTCGGGCGCGTCGTGTTCTACGATTATGACGAGATCGAATATCTCGTCGACTGCAACTTCCGCAGGATTCCGCCGCCACCGCCCGGCTGGGACGACATGTCCGGCGACGTCTGGTACGGCGTCGGCACCCACGACATCTTTCCCGAGGAATTCGCGACGTTCCTGCTCACCGACCCGCGCACCCGCGCGTGTTTCCTCGAATGGCACGCCGATCTGCTGGACGCGGCGTGGTGGCAGGACATGCAACGCGAGATCCGCACCGGCCGGCAGGTCGAGGTGCTGTCGTATCCGTCCGCCGTGCGCTTCCCGCCGTCAGCGCACGGAACGCACTGAGCACCGCCCCCACTGTAGGCAACAACTGGTTTGCATGCTGTTGGCATGACTGCCGTTTGGCGGCAACTTCCGACCGATCTTCGGGTCTCAACCCCAATCCTGCCTCGCCTGCGTTGATACTAGTCATCGCCGCACCGCAGCCCGTACGGCCAAGACAATAAAAATCGCTATACGGCGAATGAAGGAGTCGGGGGATGTTCGTCAGCGCGTTCGACCTTTACCGTATCGGGCTCGGGCCGTCGTCGTCCCATACGACGGGTCCGATGCGCGCCGCTCGGCGGTTTGTCCACACGCTCGAAGCCGACGGCATCTTCTACCAGACGCGCCGCCTCTACATCGATTTGTACGGTTCAGTCGCATGCACGGGGCGCGACCACGGCGCCGATCGCGCGATCATGGCCGGACTGTGCGGCGAGGCTCCGGACGCGGTCGATCCCCGCACGCTCGTGGGGCGCTCCGCGCGCATCCGGGCCGAGGGCCAGCTGCCCCTCAACGGCACCGAAAGCATTCCGTTCGATCCGACGACGGACATCGTCTTCCATGTCGACAAGGCGTTCGCGCACCACAGCAACGCGATGCGATTCACCGCGCGCAACGCGCGAGGCGAAACGCTCGCCACGCGCCTCTATTTCTCGACCGGCGACGGCGAGATCGTCGCCGACGGCGAAGCGCCCGGCACGCACGCCTTCGTTCGCGTGCCCTATGTGTTTGCGTCGGCCGGCGAGCTGCTCGCGCTAGGGCAGGACCACGGCAAGAAGATCGCGGAGATGACGCGCACGAATGAGCTCGCGCTGCGCAGCCCCGGGGAAGTGCGCGCGGGCATGCTGCATTTCGCGGCAACGATGCGCAATGCCGTCGAGCGCGGCCTCGCGACCGACGACAGGCTGCCGGGCGGACAGGGCCGGCCGCGCCGTGCGGCAACGCAGGCGGTCGCGATCTCCGGCACCGATCCCGCGCTTGCCGCCTGGGCCGCCGTGTTCGCGACAGCGGTCGCCGAGGAGAACGCCGCCGGCGGACGCGTCGTGGCGGCGCCGTCGAACGGCTCCGCCGGACCGGTCGCCGCCGTCCTCCATCAATGGCGATCGACGCATCCGCTGGCAGGAGACGACGGCTCAGTCACGTTTCTGCTGGCGGCCGCCGCCGTCGGCCAGCTGCTCCGCACGAACGGCCTCAAGCACGCGGGCTGCCAGGGCGAAATCGGCGTCGCGAGCGCCATGGCGGCCGCCGGCCTTGCGGCCGTCAGCAGCGCCAGCAATCGGCAGCTGCTCTACGCCGCCGAGCGCGCGCTCGAGCCGTTCGTGGGCCTGACCTGCGATCCCATCGGCGGCCTGGTGCAAGATCCCTGCATTGCCCGCAACGCGGCCGCCGCTGCGCATGCCGTCGACTCCGCGCGCCTTGCACTGCGCCTGCCGGATCCACCGCGGCTTGGTCTCGACACTGCCGTGCGCACGATGGCCGAAAAAGGACTGGCGATGGCGAGCCGTTACAAGGAAAGCTCGGTCGGCGGGCTTGCGGTCAACGTCGTCGACTGCTGACCAGGCTTCGCGATTCCACCATGCTATCCTCGCGGCGATCCTGCCGGAGTGACGCATGAGCCCGTTCCGTCGTTTTCCGATTCGCGCACGCCTCGCGCTCGTTGCCGCCGTCGCCGCGCTCGCCTCGCCCGGCTGCGCCGATAAGCCCAGCAAGGACGAGCAGGAAGCCGCGAAGAACACGTTCGCGTGCCACATCGCAGGCGAGCGCGTCGTCGTGCGCTTCGATACCGGGGAGGCGCGCATGCTGATGCCCGGCGGCGAGCGCGTCGTGCTCTACCAGATCCCGACGGCGACCGGCGTGCGCTTTTCCAACGGCTCGATGGAGCTGCGCGGCAAGGGTGTCGACTTGCAGCTCTATTCCGATGGCGCGGTAACGCCGCTCGTCGATTGCCAGCCGTACGTCCTGCCCAAGCCGGCTTGACCTCCGGGCGTTATACGGGTCGCGTCGGCGTGATCGGCGTCGGCGCGATGGGAGGCGCCGTCGTCGCGCGCCTCGTCGGCGTCGGCATTCGCACCGTCGTCCGCGACATCCTGCCTGCCGCCCAGGACGCCGCCGTGCGCCTCGGCGCGATCCCCGCTGCTACGCCCGCCGAACTCGCACGCGTCTGCGACATCGTGATCCTTCTCGTCGTCGACGCGGCGGAAGTCGAGACCGTCCTGTTCGGCGCGCACGGCGCGGCGGCGGCGCTCGCGCCGGGCGCCGTGGTGCTGGCGTCGTCGACCGTCGATCCCGCCCATCCCGCCGCATGGGCGCCGCGGATCGCTGAATTCGGCGCAACGCTGCTCGACGCGCCGGTCTCCGGCGGACCCGCGAAGGCGGCCGCGGGAACGATGACGATGATGGTCTCCGGCGACCCCGCAGCCCTCGCGCGTGCCGCGCCGGTTGTCGATCTCCTCACCGGCCGCCTGTTCACGCTCGGGCCGCGCGCCGGCGACGCATCGGCCTTCAAGATCGTCAACAACCTGCTCGCCGCCGCCAATCTCGCCGCGGGCGCCGAGGCCCTGGCGCTTGCACAGGCGGCGGGCCTCGATCCTGCCGTCGCCGCCGACGTGATCGGCGCCTCGTCCGGCGCAAGCTGGATCTTCGCCGACCGTGTCCCGCGCGCGCTCGCCGGCGACTTCGAGCCCCGCGCCGCCGCGAGAATCCTCGCCAAGGACATCGGGATCGCGGTGGCGCTTGCGCGGCGTCTGGGCGCCGATGCGACATTCGCGGCCGCCGCGCAGGCTGCGCTCGCGAACGCCGTGGCGGGCGGCGACGGCGACGCCGACGACGCGGTGCTCGTCAGGCGGGCGCTCGAAAGGCCGAAGGCTTCGCAGCGCGACTGATCCGCGCGAATCACCGCTTCCCGGCAACGTCGATGTCGACGTACTCCCACGTCTGCGACTTGATGGGATGCGGCTTGTA
>Ga0209048_10000874_pt1 | contig 31957 bp, 35 predicted proteins | sample FrelakmetCRP12CR_FD_187146 | JGI IMG/M metagenome (GOLD analysis project Ga0209048, IMG submission 187146) | Freshwater lake sediment microbial communities from the University of Notre Dame, USA, for methane emissions studies - CRP12 CR (SPAdes)... | ecosystem: Environmental > Aquatic >...
GCACGGGCGGTGTTACAGTCACCTGTGGCTGTGTCTGCTGCGGTGCCTGCGTGCAGCCGGCACCAAGAACAGCTGCACAAATGAGGATGATTGCGAGGATGATGCTGGTTCTCATACCAAACCATCGTTGATACTGGTCTTATACGTTATGGAGCAGAAAACCGGATTACGATCACATCACATATGCGCAGTGCCCTGCTCCTACAGTCTGCCTCACCGAACAACGATTGTACCCGTCATGAACGAATGCTGTTTACAGGTATAGGTGTACCGCCCCACAGCAGTGAAGGTGTTGGAAAAAGACTGCCCGTTTGCAAGGGGACCGGAGTCAAATTTCATCGCATCATTGCCGGTATAGGTAATGGTGTGAGTGCCAGGATCTTCGTTGGTCCAGATGACCGTTGTCCCTTCCTTCACCGTCACAAAGTCGGGGTCAAACGAATTGTCCCTGATCCGGATAGGGAACGATGCACCCGTACCGCCACTTGGAGAGGTTGTAGAGAGTGGGGTTATGGCAACCGTTGCCGGCGGCGCAGTCCCGGTCGACGGTGCTGAGGAAGGTGTTGTTGTCGTACAGCCGCAACAGATGACCACAATTACAAGCAGGATTGCATACACAAACGCTGTTCTCATAGCATATGATATTCATATCCTGAAATAAAATAACCGTCCGTTTTCAATTCGGGAATTGATGACACGTGATCTGCCCCACCACAGGGAGAAGAGGGACATCCGGCGCCGGCTGGAACAGGGATTTAATAGACCCTCTGCCCAACCCTTGTTGCGGGATAAGGAGTGGTCAAGCATGAAAAAAGTCCTCATCATCTGCGGGAGTCGCAGGGTTTCATTATTGCATCGCCGGTCTATTTCGGCACCGCCCGCGCCGATGTAATGGCGGCACTCCAGCGCATCGGTATGGTATCAATGGCATCCGACAACTTCTTATCAGGAAAAGTTGGAGGACCCATCGCAATCGCACGATGGGGGGGCATACGTCGTCCCTGCAGGAGATGCTGATGTTCTACCTGATCAATGAAATGATTGTTGTCGGGTCAACCTATTGGAACATGGTCTTTAGCAGGGACCCGAATGATGTATGGAAATATGAAGAAGGGATCGCAACGGTCCGCATCTTTGCCGAAAATGTGGCTGAGCTTGTCAAGAAACTGGAATGAAAAAAAGATCCTTTCAAGGGTTCCCATACAAGGAATTTTTTTAACAAACCCAACAATCCAACTCCAATAGAGGAATGTTTCCCCATCATCCCATGCCGAATTTGGGACAATGGGGCTTGTGGAGGAACGAGAAAGGACTTACACATCCACGTGAAGCACCACGCGGATTGCCATACCGATTACAAAGGAGACCGCAGCAATCCCCATGCTGATTGCCACCATCTCGAAGAACCTTCGCATAAACGGGAGATCCTTTGCTACGGATATATAGAACGTAAACAAAAAGATCACGAGAATTGCAGCGGCAAGCGTGACGGGCAGGGCAACATAGGGATTTGCTAAGAGAAGGAACGGGAGGATCAGCAGGGCAACGGTAACGATGTACACCCCGCCAGTATATAATGAGGCTTTCAGGGGATTGGCTGCGCCCCCCTCGGATTTCTGCGACAGGTACTCGGAGGCACCCATAGATAGCGATGCGGCAACACCCATGATGAGCCCGACAATTGCAATGATCTGGGAATTCTGGATGGCGAAGGTGAGCCCGGCAAGGGTGCCGGTGAACTCGACAAGTGCATCGTTAAGCCCCAGCACAATCGAACCGACATACCTCAGGCGCTCCTCATCAAGAAGTCCGATCAGGTCCCGTTCATGGGCTTCCTCGCGGGCAATGATCTCCTTCACCTCGGGAATGACCGTGCCAATTTCATGATATACCGATTGCGCCCGTTTCTCAATCCCCTCCATCAGCTTTATCGCAAATGTAATCCCAAAAACCCGTGCCAGCAGGTAATAATACCAGACCCGCACGGGATCCGGGCTGACGTCGCGTTCGGTATAATTTTTCCATATGAGTGAATGTTCATACTCCTCATTCGCGATTCGTTCGAGCACCTCCCGGTTATGGAGATCTCCGGTGACTTTTGCAATTCTGGTATAGATCTCATGCTCGGTGATCTCTCCCCTCTGAAGTATAACAAGAGTGTCAAGCATCTCGGGGTTGGATATCATTTGGTTCATGTACTTTCTCCTCGCGTATCAGCCTCAATTGTTCGGGACGCAGGATTGGGGGTAATGAAGACGGGTGCAGTCCGAAGCATCTCAATGAACTCTTCCACATGGTAATGTTCCGACAACGCCATATCCTGCAGCTTGTCATGCGGCAACACAGCACCGAACTTCCATGTTTCAGCTGGTGGTACCGGGAGCCGTGCGCCAATTGCTCCGCGGTCAAATTCTTTGATTGAGTTCAGTGCCTCCTCCACCCGCCTCCCGACACCCTCTTTGCCTGCATTCTGCACGAGGACAACAAAATCGGAAAACCGTACCTTTGCTTTTCCTCCCAGCAGCTGTCCCAGCAGGATAGTAAGCAGCCGGTTAAACGAACTCCCGGACAGCGAGAGCACAACAACTTCAACGCGTTTTTGGAAACGCCGCTCCCAGATGAACAGCCCGGTCTTCCGGACACCGGGCGGGATTCGCCGGATGCGTCCAGTAAGGATCTCCTGCTCGCGGGGGAGAAGGGGTAATGCAGATACGCCGCGGGACAGGATCTCCTGCACCGCCGCACAAACGAGTGGCGAGAATCCCGCCTGTCCCCCACCCGTCCAGAACGCACGTGAGGTCTGCTCGGTGCCAGGTACTACCACTACGAGGTTATGCCCCTCGTCGCACTTCACCATAGACCAGACTTTCCCCCCGAGCGAGAACTCCCCCGCTGAACGGCTGGAGACAAACCGTGCATCAAGCTTGCCGATCACCTCGCCATCGGGTGTGATAGCCCGGAACTCCCCGCCCCCAGTGATGACCGAATACAGATCCTTCCAGTTCGCGTTGCCAAACGTCAGTTCAGCCCGCTCCCCAAGCATGAGCATGTCGCCATCGGTCGTGAGGTAGCCTTGTGCGATCGCGTGGGAAATAATTGGCCCAATCGTTGAGGATACGGTGCCGGAAAACGGCGGAAGCGAGCGCAGTGCCCGTTCGAGCTGCCTGCGGGTCGTGCGCCGGGTCCGGTGCATGTACAGGAGCATCTGCTGGACAAGTACGTTATATGGGCGTTTCTGCGGGTAGAGCGGCTCGACCGTACGTTTCATGGCTTTCTCGATGATTGCAACGCTGCAGAGCAATTCGCAGGCATCGCGGAGCACCCATGCCACGTATGCCGATTTCCCCCGTCTGCCGCTCCTGCCCATCCGCTGTAAAAACGACGAGACAGAGTTCGGGGGGCCAAGCTGGACGACCACATCAAGGTCGCCGATATCAATCCCCAGTTCAAGCGTGCTCGTGCAGATGATGCAGGCACCGCCTTCCCGCGAGAATGCATCCTCCGCTTCCCGTCGTACCGCGGCAGAGAGAGAAGAGTGGTGGATGTACACGTTCTCAATCCGTGGCGCTATCGCGTTCATCACATTCTCCGCATCGCGTCGGCTGTTTACGAAAACAAGCGCTTTCTTTCCTTCGACAGTCTGGACTACCGCATCCATCCGGTCTTTTTCCTCTGTTTCGATTACAAAGGAAAAGCGCTTCTGTTTCGCTGGCGCCTGGACGGCAACCACCTCTTCGGTGTGCCGGTGATCCGAGAGCCAGCTGAGGATCTCTTCGGGGTTTCCGACAGTGGCGGAGAGCCCAATCCGCTGGATGGGGCGCTGTGCAATCCGGTCGATCCTGTACAGCAGCGTTTTGAGGTGGACGCCGCGTTCCGCCTCCACAAAAGCATGGAGCTCATCGATAATGACAGAGCGAAGGTTTTTCAGGGCGGCGGCAAGCTTCGGTTCGTGCAGGAGCACCTCGAGAGATTCCGGTGTAATCATAAGGATATGCGGTTTCTCTCCCTCCTTCCATGCACGGTCGCCCTTTGGGACGTCCCCATGCCATTTCATCACGGTAAGACCTGTCGGAATGCAAAAACCGGCAAATCGTTCTTCCTGATCGTTGATTAGCGCTTTTAAGGGAGAGAGGTACAGGGCCGCGATACCGGGTCTCCCGTTCTTCAGCATATCATCGATAACCGGTATCAGTGCGGCTTCCGATTTTCCGCCGGCTGTGGGGGCGATGATGAGGACGTCGCCCCCCTTTGACACGGCATGGTACGAGCGTTCCTGTACCTCCCGCAGCTCTGTCCATCCAAGCCGCTCCCCGAGCACGGTCTGGAGCGATTCATGGAGCACTGAAAATGCTGATGTCATCCCTACATAACATTGCGGCGGGGATGTTATGGGTTTTTGGTTCGGATGCAGACATTGGCATACGATTGAAGAACAGAACCGGTGGGCCTCTTTGGTTTTCCAAACATTGAAAAAACCCCTTTTCTCAAACATCTCACCCCGATGGATTCGCTGCAGGAAAAAACCTTTTTTAGTTTTAAATAGGACTGATTTCCATGGATCTCACCACGGAAAAGATCATCACATATTGGGTTAGTTCCCCGCCCCTCACCCGGAAAGAGAACTTCGAACTGCTCAAAGCAGTCCCGGGGTGGTCTCTTGATAACGGGCACCTTTCCCGCACCCTCACTTTCGGTTCCAGTTCCGAGAGCCTCGCGTTCATCAACGACGTGATGGGGTTTTCGCAACAGGAGGGGCATCTTCCTGATGTCAATCTCAGGGAGGCACGAATCGTCGAAGTCTCGTACTACACGTACCCCGCCGGCGGGCTTACATGGAACGATTTCATCATGGCGGCGAAGCTGAACAAGAAGGGATATGGGGGAAAATAGGCTAGGCAGATATTTTTTTTCTCTTTTTATTATTTTTTACATCCCGAAATTCCGCACCACCTTCGCTCTGATCGATTCTTTCGGCAGCGCCCCAATCACCCGGTCGACCATCTGCCCGTGGGAGAAGAAGAGCAGGCAGGGTATGGCGGAGATGCCAAACTGCATCGCAAGGCGCTGGTTATGATCGGTGTCACATTTTGCGAATGTGACTTTACCCGCAAATTCCTGTGCAAGTTCCTCCACAACGGGGGCTACACGACGGCACGGCCCGCACCACTCCGCCCAGAAGTCGATAACGAGTGCCGGGTGCTGCTGAACGACCTGCACAAACTGGCGTTCATCAATGGGAATCACAACAGCATGCCCGGTAGCTGGTGCAGGTTTTTTTGCCGGGTCGAACCGGTCCCGCAGCTCCTGCAGCTTCTTCTCCCGTATCCTTGCAAGTTCATCATCATCCATGATCCCTTGTTTAAAAAAACCGGGTAATTAAGGAGCTGCCCCACAGTTGAGGTGAAAATGCGACGTGAGTAAACTATATCAGCGCACCCCTGCAATATATTAACCCTGATTACGAAAGCGAGGTAGGGTAGTCAGGATATCCCGACGGGCTCATAACCCGTAGACCGATGGTTCAAATCCATCCCTCGCTACTTCTTTTATTCGGATTTTTTTTTACAACGGGTTTTGGGATTGAGAACTATCTCTTAAAAAAAATTATGATTCCGGGTCAAACGATCCTAGGTTCGCTTGGTATGTGCCGATAACAAAATCGATTTGAGGTGCCTTCCCGTGTTCGCCATCGATGGGCAGCGGGTAACAGCCGGTGAGGCAACCGGTGCAGAGATGCTCCCGCCCGCAGCCAATCGCTTCGATCAGGGCTTCAATTGAAACATGGTGCAATGAAGTCGCGGTGATGCTGCGCCTGACCTCTTCCTCCACTTTATCACTTGCGATAAGCTCCTGCCGAGTGGGCATGTCAACACCGAGGTAGCATGGGGCTTTGATCTGCGGCGAACCAATCCGTACATGCACCTCCCGGGCGCCCGCCTCCCGCATCATATCGATGATCCGCTTTGATGTCGTCCCCCGCACGATGCTGTCGTCAATAAGCACGATGGACTTGTCCGCAAGGTGCGCAGGGATCGGGTTGAGCTTGATCCTCACTGCTTTCTCGCGCTGACTCTGGCTTGGCATGATGAACGTGCGACCCATGTACCGGTTCTTCATCAGGCTCTCAGCATATGGTATACCCGACTGTCTCGCATAGCCGATGGCATACGCGACACCTGAGTCAGGGACTGGAGATACGGCGTCGGCAGCAACTGGATCTTCCTCATAGAGTTTGCCCCCGATAATGCGCCGCACATCGTACACAAGTACACCATCAATCACGGAGTCCGCACGCGAGAAATAGATGTATTCAAAGATGCAGTGGGCATGGGTGCCTGCCACGGCAATCTGGGTATAGCGGATACCCTCGTTATCGATCCGCACGAGCTCACCGGGATTTATATCGCGTAAAAACGTCCCGTTCAGTGCATCGACCGCGACACTTTCAGAGGCGACAATGTACCCCCGCTCTGTCTTCCCGAGGCAGAACGGTTTGATGCCCAGCGGGTCGCGGAACGCGTACAGCACACCGTCTATCATCATCACGACCGAGTATGAACCCTGCAGCCGGCGCATGCACATATGGACCGCATCTTCAACGCTTCCCGATGTGCTGATCTCGTCGATAAGGATCCGGGCGATCACCTCGGTATCAGTAGTTGTGGTGAAGATCTGCCCGGCCTGTTCGTATTCGCTCCGGAGTTCCCGCGTGTTGACGAGATTCCCATTGTGTGCAAGGGAGAACGAGTGTTCCTTGAACTGGAAGTTGAGCGGCTGGATATTTTCCGGGAGGTTGAATCCGGTTGTCGGGTACCGCACGTGCCCGATGCCGGTCGTACCTTTCAATTCTTCAAGAACAGTCGGGGAAAAAACATCGGCAACAAGACCCTGCCCTTTAAACTTATGGAGGGTCGCGCCGTTGAATGTGGAAATCCCTGCGCTTTCCTGCCCCCGGTGCTGGAGTGCATAGAGGGCATAATAGAGCTGGATGGACACACCGCCAGCATCCACGATGCCAACGATTCCACACATGGTACAGCCCTATTAATGCGTCGGGACCTTTGGTCGCTTGTTGATCCACCTGTAGCTGCGCAGTTTGGTGCTCCTGCCAAACCCGCAGGCAGAACAGACTTTTTTCTGTGCGTGATACGATATGCGGCCACACCGCCGGCAGGCGATATGGGTCTTCTTGTTCATTTTGCCCATTGAGGGCGTTCCCTTTGACATCGCTTTTCACCTCAAACTTATTCTATGGATGGCGAGATGTAGATGACATTATCCCCACGGACGATCAGAGTCCCGACCTTTAAAACCTGTCCGTTCTCCAACTCCTCTGCCTTGTCTAAGACAAGGTTCATGTGGACATCATAGCCCTGGAGAACGCCACGGATTTCCCGTCCGCCCTTTAATGAAACAAGGACGGGCTGGCGGTTCAGCACCTGATCCAAAATATCCAACGGTCGTTTGGTCATATAATTACCCTGATACCATCGCTCTGGAGTACTATAATTGAGTAAACAGGATATTAAATATACCGTAGAAAGGCGGATTTTTTGTTTTTTCCAATGCTTACGGAAAATTTTTCAAAGGACAGACCAATCGTAACAAACTATTTCTTGCAGCAACAGACACCTACTCACCGTACCATGAAAAAGTTCACGGTTAAAAAACGCCATTCGATCCGGAAAGGGCAGGTCGCTGAGGTGTTCGGACGGTTAAAGGAACAGATCGGTGACGGGGCGGCAATCTTTGCGGCAGACACGATCGAGATTCTGGAGACCAGCACCGATGACCTTAGTTTCTACCTTATCGGGAAGAAACCGCTCCTCATGGAATACGGCGGCTGGATCTTCCCGACACTCAAAGGAGCAATTGAACGGTCATTTCCCCAGCGCCGGATTGCAGTTGATGCCGGTGCGATCCCATATGTCATCAACGGTGCCGATGTGATGCGTCCCGGTGTAACCAGTGTTACACCCGATATCCGTGCACAAGCGCCATTACAGGTTGTTGACGAGCGGCATGGTAAGCCGCTGGCTATCGCTCTTGCGCTCTTTGATGCCCCGCAGATCAGGCAGAGCACAGCAGGAAAGATGTGCAAGAACATACATTACGTCGGCGACGAGATCTGGAAAATTGAATTATGATCAAACTATTATCCGCATTTTTTTGCCTTCCGGTGCATGCAGACCGTTTCTTTTGAGCCGTTTTCGTCAACAAAGGATAGATACTATTAAATAAAATTCTTTATACAGTTTTGTTATGGTTAAAATCATAGATACGCTCCTTGGAAGAAGTTCCGGTGGTTCGGACGACGATTACATGGACCTGGATCTCACAACCTATGAAGAGCATGCCGGCTCTCCAGCCCTTCTCATCAAGATTGCGACGATCTCCGATCTTAAAGACACCCCGCGGGTCAAAGATGAAGTTTACAGCGGCAACGTTGTTATTGTCGACATCTCTCGGTTAAAAATGGACAAGGTCACATACGAGCGGGTATTAAAGGACTTAAAAGAGGTCGCAAAGGACGTGAACGGGGATATCATCGGACTTGGCGACCAGCGCTATGTTGTGCTGACCCCCATGTCCGTGAAGATCTCCCGCGACAAGATCGGCGGAGTATAAAAGAGTGCGCACGGTCGTTCCGGGCCCATGTCCATCCTGTTCACATGAGATAGAATATCTATATCATTCCGAAGATATCCCCTATTTTTCTGAACTCCTCATCATCAGTGCCAACTGCCCTGCATGCGGGTACCGCTATGTGGATACCCAGCTCCTCAAATCCGCCGAACCCTCACGGTATGAATTTACTGTGACCGGTGCTGAAGACCTTGCCGTCCGCGTGGTGCGCAGTATGAGCGGGACCGTGAAGATCCCCGAGCTGGGCGTGCAGGTCGATCCCGGTCCGGCATGCCAGGGATTTGTCACTAACGTCGAGGGGGTGCTTTACCGGATCGAGCACGTGGTGGAGTCAACGCTTCTCTGGGCAGAAGGAGAAGAACGTAAGAACGCCAGTGATCTGCTTTCACGGATTGCCCAGGCGCGTTCCGGGGATCTGCCCTTTACGCTAATCCTGGATGACCCGTCAGGAAACAGTGCAATCGTTTCGGACAAGGCACAGAAAACACCGCTTGATGTCAATACGGAAAATTGTTAGGTAATTTCGAGATCCCCGAGCCAAACGCCGGGTTTCTGAATGATCACGCCCACCACAGTTGCATCTATCACTTCCTGCAGCACACATGCGACACTTGATTTCGGTACAACATACGCGTACCCCATGCCCATGTTAAACGTGCGGTACATTTCAACGACGTCGATCCCGCCCGCGTTCTGGATCCAGATAAAAATTTCGGGGGGTTTTATCGGGTCGGTGAAGTGAAACCCGTACTGGCTCAGGCGTTTGAAGTTCAGGAGTCCCCCGCCCGTGATATGGCACATGCCATGAACCGTGCACGCCCGCGCCACCCTCAGGCTCTCGGCATAGATCCGGGTGGGTGTGAGCAACTCCCCGCCTAGTGTCTTCCCGTTTTTAAGCTCTCTCCCGTATCCCGCATGCTCCTCTACGATTCGGCGGGCGAGTGTGAGCCCGTTGCTGTGAATTCCTGTTGACGGGATGCCAATGATTACGTCCCCGGGTTTGATCTTATCGCCTGTCACAACCCGGTCCTTTTTCTGAATACCAAGGCAGGTTCCGGCAAGATCGAGCCCGTTCACAAGCCCCCGGAGCGTCGCCGTCTCCCCGCCCACGATGTCAATGTTTGCCTGCCGTGCACCTTCGTTAAGCCCCACCCCGATCTGAGCCATCTTCTCTACGGAGAGCCTGTCAGTGGCGATATAGTCCACAAAGGCCACCGGTTCGAGGTTCATGACGTAGAGGTCATTCACATTCATTGCGATACAATCGATGCCTACGGTCGTCCAGTCCTGCATCTGGTCGGCGACAAGCATCTTCGTACCCACGCCATCGGTAGCGAGGGCAAGCACTTTATCGCCAAATCCAATCAGTCCTGCAAAGTGCCCGACCTCCCCGATCATGGCGGGCGATCCAGTGCGGCGGTAAGTCAGGTTGCTGATTAAGGATTTTATTGCCGTTGCTTCAAGGTTAATATCCACACCGGCGTCACGGTAGGAGCGGCTACTCATCCACTGCCTCCGAGAGCCGGAACTCGTCGTGGAGGACACGGACAGCGCGGGGGCCGTCCTCCTGCCGGACCACAAACGAGATATTTGCCTCGCACGACCCCTGCGAGATCATCATCACATTGACACCGGCCTTTCCCAGTGCGGTAAAAATCCGTCCCCCAGTCCCCGGTGCACCGACCATACCGGATCCAATAACTGCGACGGCAGCAACATTCCGGTTCTGGATAACCTCCCTCACGATGCCTTGCGAGAGGAGAGGAGCGAGCGCCTCTGCTGCAATATCGAGGTGTGCCTCATCGATAATCAGGGAGATGTTTGCTTCTGATGAGCCCTGCGAGATAATCATCACATTTACATCGCGGTCTGCGAGCGCGGAGAAGATTGCCCTGGCAACACCGGGGCGCCCGATCATCTGGGCACCGTTGATGTTGACCGCAGCGACCTTCTCTATATACGTAAGCGCCTTGACAATCCGGGGATCGGGACGCTGGTTGCGCACGATTGTAGTGCCGGGATGCGAGGGGTTGAAGGTGTTCTTGACGCGGACGAGGATGTTCTTGCGCATCGCCGGTTCGATCGAACGTGGATGCATGACCTTTGCACCGAAGTATGAGAGTTCCATCACCTCAAGGTACGAAAGCTCGGGCATTACCCTTGCATCATTGATCACCCGCGGATCCGAGGTCATGATGCCATCGACATCAGTCCAGATCCAGATCTCGTTTGCATCGATGCCGGCACCGATGATTGAAGCGGAGTAGTCCGAACCGCTCCTGCCAAGCGTGGTGAAGTTCCCCTCCGGGGTGCAGCCCATGAACCCCATGATGACCGGCACTGATTTCTTTAACACCGGCCGGATGCGGCGCTGGATCCGTTCATCACACTCAGGAATGGCGGTGGATTCGCCATGCTGGGGTGTTGTAACGATGCCTGCCTCACACCCGTCCATCACAACCGAGGGGATTCCTCTCTGTTCGAGCGCGGCACCCACAATCGGGGCAAGCAGCCGTTCGCCATATGAAATAATATAATCTTTCGAGCGGGGGGTGAGCTCGCGCAGGCTATACACCGCATGGAGGATATTGCTGAGCTCCTGCAGCCGCTCTTCGATGATTGGCCCGATCTCGTGCACAAAGCCCGATGCTGCACCTTCAAGTGTCGTCATGTGACGTGTGCGTAGCGACTGGATCAGGAGATCGATTGCAGAAGCGTCCTTGCTTACCGGAAGTCGGGTAGAGATCTCAATGAGCTGGTCGGTGACTCCACGTTGTGCGGAAACAACGACCGCGAGTTCGTCACCCTTCTTATGGTGCTGTTCCAAAATATCGATGACGCGGACGATACATGATGCATCGGCAACGGACGTCCCGCCAAATTTCATTAAGAGTCTCATGGCTTTCTCACTCGTGCTGTGCCATTTATTTATGATAGTATACACCCCACAGAGTAATAAGATGCGTGCAGAAAGTGATGGCGTGGACTGCCATGTGCTGGTGATCGGCAGCGGTGGCGCAGGGGTGCGTGCGGCGATTGAAGCGTCAGCATACGGCGATGTTGTACTCGTCTCCAAAACGATCGTTGGCAAGGGCGGATGCACCCCGATGGCTGAGGGGGGGTACAACGCTGTGCTCCGCGAAGAGGACTCCTGCGGGATCCATTTTGAGGATACGATGAAAGGCGGTGCATTCCTCAACGACCCGGAGCTTGTAAAAATCCTCGTTTCCGAATCCCCGCAGCGGATGGACGACCTGATCCACTGGGGTGCGGTCTTTGACGTTACTGATGATAACAAGGTCGCCCAGCGTCCGTTCGGAGGCCAGCGGTTCCCCCGTACGTGTTATGCCGGTGACAGGACCGGCCACGAGATGATGACCACGCTCGTGGAGCGTCTCGACGGCCTTCCGATTGATATCCTCACTGAGACGACGGTAATAGACCTGCTCAAAGAGGGTGACCGTGTCGTCGGTGCATTTGCACTGGATGACAAGGGAGACTCCATCGTGATCAAAGCGGACAGCACAATCCTAGCAACGGGCGGTGGGACGCGGGTATTTGACATCTCCACAAACTCTGCAAGCGGGACAGGGGACGGATACGCAATCGGGTACCGTGCCGGTGCCGAACTGATCGATATGGAGATGGTACAGTTTCACCCGACCGGTGCGGTCTTCCCTTACGATGCACGGGGGCGGCTCGTTACCGAGGCGGTGCGGGGCGAAGGGGGCATCCTGAAGAATACGCTTGGCGAACGGTTCATGAAACAGTATGACCCGGAACGGATGGAGCTCTCCACCCGCGATGTAGTAGCACGGGCCATCGCAACCGAAATCAATAAAGGTCGCGGGACGAAGAATGGCGGGGTGTACCTCGATGTCACCCACCTGCCCCGGGAACAGATCGAGGCAAAACTACCTGTAATGCTCGAACAGTTCCTCAAATTCGGTGTGGATATCAGGACCGAACCGATGGAGGTGGGGCCCACTGCACACCATATCATGGGCGGACTTCGGATCACCCCACTGGGCGAGACGACGCTTCCCGGGCTCTTTGCCTGTGGAGAGGTCGCAGGGGGAGTACATGGCGCAAACCGGCTCGGTGGCAACGCGCTCGCCGAAACGCAGGTCTTTGGGAAACGGGCAGGAGAATCGGCGGGAAGGTCTGAAAAGCGGGTCTGGAACGTCGATCCCCGCCAGATCGAGGGGCAGCAGGAACGCCTGTCGCGGTTCCTGAACGGGTCGGTCAGCCCTGCAACCGTTGCACGGGAACTCCAGCTGGCGATGTGGGAGGGGGTGGGGATCTTCCGGAATGCAAACGATCTCCGTTCGACCCTCGCAATGGTCATGCACCTCCCTGCATCCGAACTTAAAGCGGTATCGGTACGCAACCTTTCCGAATGCTGCACGGTTCAGAACATGTGCCTGACCGCCTCGCTCATCTGCAAGAGCGCCCTTCTTCGCCCCGAGTCGAGGGGAGCGCACGTGCGCACTGACATCTGCCATGCGTGGGATGCACAAACCTCACCGTTTGCGCACACATACATCTCGCATGCCCGTCAGGGTATCGAGCGGAGGGCACACGCATGATCCGGCTTTCTGTACATGTGTTCCGGTTCGATCCCGCCACTGATACCAGCGGGAGGATCGTCCCGTACACTGTTGAAGCGAATGAGGGCGCCCGTGTCCTTCATGTGCTCCACGCGATCCATGATTCAATCGACCAGACGCTCTCCTACCGGTACTGCTGCGGCTCCGGGCAGTGCGGGAGCTGTGCGGTGCGGGTGAATGGTGAACCGGTACTTGCCTGCATGGAAGAGGCACGGGATGGCATGGTGATCGAGCCATTAAAACTCGCGGTGAAAAGAGACCTTGTTGTCGATCTCATGCAAAACCTTGATGCAATCGCTTTCCTTGCCCCGAGAGCTGAGCTGGTGTTTCCTGCAAAGGATGAGATCGATGCGATCAAACCGCTCCGGAGCTGTATTGAATGCCTCTGCTGTGTCTCGGTATGTCCCGCAATGGACGTGACAAAATTCCTCGGCCCCGCCGCGATGCGGCAGGAGATGAGGCTCGCTCTTGATCCACGTGACAGCAGGGACCGCATCACCGATAGTGTCAAGGATGGCCTGTTTACTTGCACCTCCTGCCAGGCATGCTGGAAGGTATGCCCCAAGGATATCGAAATTCCGGGCAAGGCGATCGAGAAGCTTCGTGCCTTCGCAAACAAAAAAGGCCTCACGCTTCCACGCCACCAAGAGGTAGCAGCACTTGTCAAGGAAACGGGAAGGAGTGTGACCCGCATTGAGCCGACGTTCCTGGAGCAGGTAGGGGAGATGCTGGAGCCCTATGGTACAGGAGCCCCAAAAGCAAACATGGGATTTTTTGTCGGGTGCATGTACAATATGCGCCTGCCAAAGACGGCGCTCGATGCCATGGAGGTCCTCAGGCGCAATGGAATCCGTATCATTATTCCCAAAGAGCAGGTCTGTTGTGGTTCGCCGCTTATCCGGACCGGCCAGCTTGATATTCTCGATACACTGAAGCGGAAGAACATTGAAACGTTCAGATCTCGGGGGATCGATACCGTCATGACCATGTGCGCCGGGTGTGGTTCCACGCTGAAAAACGATTACAAGAATCCCCCGTTTACGATCATGGACATCAACGAGGTGCTTACGAAATATGGGATTGAGCCCCCGGCACACCTGCCAATCAGAGCCACCTATCATGACCCCTGCCATCTGCTTCGCGGGCAGGGTATCCGCGAACAACCCCGGCAGCTGATCCGGCAGGTGGTGGATCTTGTTGAGATGCCCGCGATATGCTGCGGTTCCGGCGGGGGTGTGAAATCCGGAATGCCGGACGAGGCGGCTGCGCTTGGCAAACGAAGGGATGAGGAGATACAAAAGACCGGGGCGGATATCGTAATATCATCATGCCCGTTCTGCGAGTTCCATATTGCCGGGCACACCGATAAACCGGTCAAAAATGTGGCAACCGTGCTGCTTGAGGGGTATAAGGAAAAGGATAAAAAATCCACAAAAAAATGATTTTTTCTGATTAGGTATTCCGCACAATGTACTCGTGGGCTTCCAGCGCTGCTTTTGCCCCGTCTCCGGCAGCGATGATGACCTGTTTGCTTTTTACCGAAGTGACATCCCCCGCCGCAAAAATACCGGGCTTGCTGGTGTGGCAGTTCTGATCGGTGACGACCTCCTTTAACTCATTGAGCTCAACAAATCCTTTGAGGAAGTCGGTGTTGGGGATCCATCCGATCTCTACAAAGACGCCGTCAAGATCGATCATCTGTTCAGTACCTTTTTCGTCTGTGATTGTAATGCCGGTGAGGAACTGGTCTCCCCTGAGTCCGGTCACCCTGCTCTGGAGATGCACGGTAATGCTGGATTTTTCCGCAAGTGCCTTTGTGTACGCTTCATCCGCCCGGATGGTTCGGCGTACGATAAGGCTGACTGACGATGCGATCCCACTCATCTCGATCGCTGTCTGAAGGGCTGAGTTGCCCCCGCCGACAACCGCGACCTTTTTTCCCTTGAAGAGCGGGCCATCACATGTCGAACAGATCGAGATCCCGCGCCCGATAAACCGATCCTCCCCAAGAACATCAAGCTTTCTCGGGCGCTTTCCCTGTGCAAGGATTACGCATACAGCATGATAGGAATTATCAGACATGGTCGTGACGGTGTAAAGGGCGCCCTCCTGCACAATTGACGCCACACTGTCGAGCTCAAGCCGGATATTATGAGATCGCGCCTGTTCTTCGAATTTCTTCATCAGGTCTTCGCCCGAGACCATCCGGTATCCCATGTAATTTTCAATGGCCCATGACTCCAGTGCCTGCCCGCCGATGTTTTCACTGATGATTGCGGTCGTAAGCATCTTTCGTGCACAATATACCGCAGCAGTGAGCCCGGCAGGTCCTGCACCGATGATCAGGACATCATACTGTTTTCCCTCAACCGATTCCCCAAACAGCTCGTTAAGACGCTGGGAATCGAATCCGATGATCACTTCATCATCAACGGTGATTACCGGGACCCCGCGCTGTCCGGACAGCGCCACCATACGTTTTGCCGCCTCCATATCCTCCCCCACATCGATGGTGGTATACTTAACACCGGTCCGATCGAGAAACGCCTTAGCCATCCGGCAATACGGACAGTTTTTTGTAGAATAGACGGTGACCTGTTGCATCAACCGTCATTCACTTTCAATATAAAAAAACGTGCCGTTTACGGAGCCTTCGGCATTCCGTGCAGATCTACCGTGGTATCGCAACGTTCTTTTTACCCCATACCCAATACTGCACATAAACAGAGGGTTATGGCTGTTTCCACCATGCGGTGTGTGGGGCGCGGGATACTCTTCTGCGTGGTCCTTGTTGCTCTTGTTGCAAGTGTACATGCCGCCATGGACACCCGGAGTGCTTCACCGGAACCGGTTGTCTACCTCAGTATGAATGAAGGGAGCGGGCAGAACCTGTTTGACCTTTCTGGCAATGGAAACGGCGGGACCATCTTTGGCGCCACCCGTACACAGAACGGTGCTTGTGGCGGAGCGCTGCAACTCAGTGGTATCAACGAGTACGTAGCGATCCCATACAGTTCCAGAAACCACCCTGAGAAAGAGATCTCAGTCGATCTCTGGTTTACAATTTACTCGTTCGAACGCCAGGTACTTATCTCGTCCTATAACAAGGGAGGATACCGGATTGCTTTTGATGACGGGGGAGACCTGTGGTGGACGGTTAATACCGCTGGTGCAGGGGACATTTCAGCCCAGGTCCGACATGAGAGCATCCGCCCCGGCCAGTGGCATCATGTCGCCGGCACCTATGATGGTCACACCGCAAAGATCTACCTTGACGGTATCCTGCGCAATGCGGTGAATGCATCGGGCACGATCCATTATGCCAACAACAATTATGTGATGCTGGGGGTCGATGCGGGCACTGCAGATAAGCCAGACCAGCAGTGCAATGGGTTCATGAAGGGTGGAATCGATGAAGTCCGGATTTATAACCAGGCACTCACCTACGGGCAGGTGATGGATGACCGGTTCAGCTGCACGCAGGAGCCGCAGCCCCTCATCTACGAGAAGACGAACCGCATGTTGCCTGCTGAATGCTCGAACCTCTCAGGCTCTATTGCACTGCACGGTGGAGAAGAAACGGTGCGAAAGGTCATCGTTACCGGACCAGAGGACCATGCTGTCTGGAAGGTGCAGGTGCCGAAGGGATCGACACTTACTGTGAACGTCAGGGATGCTTATTCAATAGTATACCCTGATACGTGGTATATCGAGATAGGGGAAAATGGCAGCCGCCTTACCCGTTCGGTTGCATTTCCCAATACCATCAACGCCCCCACTGAGGCAGTGATCCCTTCGGGGAACGCATCCATTACCCTCAGCTACTTTGATGGTGTGAACCGGTTCCCCGCATCTGCATATGTCAACATCCGGTGCTCAGCACTCCCGCCAGTGATCCAGGAACCCTTGAATCCCCTCTTTTCCAACCCCATTATTGTCATTTACACTGCGTCATGGGCAACCCTGATTGCCCTGATCCTCGTGATATTCTGGCTCCGAAGGCGCAACAAAGGAAAAGAAGCCTGATGTGAAGTGCCGGTTAAAATCTGAAAAAAAGATTAAAGAGTAATTTCACGGAACTGTTTGCCAAAGACGCCGCAGATAGGGCATTTCTCCGGGGCTTTTCCCAGTTCAATATTTCCGCAGACCGGACAGAGGAATATCTTTTCCCTCTCCATATCGTTACCTGCCTGTACAAATGCAAGTGCCTTCTCGTACAGTTTTGCATGCACCTGCTCTGCCTTCATCGCATGGGTGAATGCAAGGACGGCATCTGTTTTTTTCTCACCCTCAGCAATGCTGACGAACCCGGGGTACATTTCCGTGAATTCGTGGGTCTCACCTGCAATGCTCTCCTGCAAGTTTTTCTGCGTAGGACCGATTGCTCCAAGTACTTTTAACAGCTTCTTTGCATGGATCGCTTCCGCCTCTGATGCAGCCTTGAAGAGTGTTGCGATATTTTTGAATCCCTCTTCAGCAGCCTTTTCAGAAAACGCCAGATATTTCCGGTTTGCCTGCGATTCGCCGGAATACGCAGCTTTTGCATTCTCAACTGTTGCCATGAGGATATACTAAGAATAAAAAATACTTAAAGATTCTTCATGGGGCATCTGGCGGCAAAAGGCCCCGCCGTTCTTTCTGATACGGAGATTGTCGAAGCGATCATTGGCAGGGGGACCGCAAACCGCGATGTGCGGGCGATTGCAAAAGATATCTGCGATACAATCCGTGTCAAAGGGATTGTGCCATCTTAAAAGGATCTGTGGGATATTGGGGGTGTGGGGGAGACAAAAGCTGCCCAGATCATGGCATGCTCTGAGTTAAAACCACATTCCAATCAGCTTTTTTTCAGAAGTTCGCCAAGTGCAAACCCTTTATTGTATGCTGCGTCGAGCAGCTCGGGGTGTGCCGACACATCACGGATATTGTCCATGTCATTGATTAGCAGTTCGTCCCAGTACTTGCAATCGATAATGTCAAAAAATGCCTCCACCGTCTTCTTTGCGCCGGCGAATACATCGGGGATCTTCATGCCGGAGATGCCGATGAAGAGACCCTGCCGCAGTTTTTTCTGCTCCTTTGTGATGAACGGTTGCCGGCGAACATATTTTGCATTGAAAAAGACCTGGAACCGGTCCATAAACGACTTGAGCTTCCCTGGGATTCCCATCGTCATGACGGGTGTGGCGAGGATCAAGCTGTCCATCTCCCTGAATTTCCCGTACATCGGCTGCATGTCGTCGTCCATGATGCAGGTCTCGTGCTCTCGACAGAACATCATCTCCATGCAGGCTTCGAAGCTCATAGTCGCGACAACGATCGTCTCGGTCTCGCAGCCGGCGTCCCGTGCACCCTGAAGCGCTTTCCCGAGCAGTTTTGCCGTATTCCCCTCAGTGAGAGGGCTCCCGAGAAGCCCGATAATCTTTTTCCCCATATCTGGAACTATGGAGAGCCAGAATCGATATACCTTTTCATGGGCGGAGTTTCACCATTACCCGGCTGGTACAAACACAAGCCATAAATACGTTCATGCCCCTATGAAAAGTTTGGTGATTTAGTTGACCGAACAGAAGACCTATACCGCAGGACAGAAAGTCGGCGCAGGCAAGTACGTGTGCCTTGACTGCGGAAAGGAATACGTCCTTGACAAGAGTGAACAGGATCTCAGGAAGTGTCCATCCTGTTCATGTGAAGAGTACCAGTGCTTCCCGATGACCCATATCCGCCCGGACATCAAAACCCCGGAGGATGCAAGGAACCCGCCCAAACGCGGAAAAAGCAACCAGTAATTCTCCATTTTTCGTTCACATTTGTACAGCCGGAATAAACACCGGTGGTCGAGGCAGTCAGGTACCGCAGTTCCGGTAGACAGGACTATCGCCCGCGCCCCGGTTATTATTGGAAGGAAGAGGAAAACACCATGGTAAATGTCTCAAAGGAAGGGCAGGTCTTCAGGTGCGAGATCTGCGGTAACGTAGTTGTGGTTAAAGAAGCCGGCGGCGGTGAACTGATCTGCTGCGGCGAACCGATGCAGTTGGAGAGTGCATAATCATGGACAAGAAATTAAAGGATTTGGAAAAGAAGATTGGCAAGGTTCCCCGGTTCTTCAAGGAACTCTGCGATAAGGACCCAGAGATGTTTGAGATGGTAATGAAGCTTGAAGAGCACATCTGGGACGACGGGAAACTTTCACGGAAAACAAAAAAGCTGATCGCGATTGCGATTGCTGCTGCACTCCGGGACCAGCACGCAGTCCGGGCACAGCTAGCCGGCGCAAAAAACCTCGGAGTCACAAAAGAGGAGGTAGACGAGGCGCTGAGGGTAACCTTCCTGCTGTCCGGCATGCCCGCGTATGTGTACGGCAAGGCGCAGCTTGACGATATCATGAAGTAGGAGGATACCAACGATGACTGATGACGAATGTATCACGTTCCCCGTTCTCGGGGAACCGGCGCCGGACTTTGAAGCGGAGACCACACAGGGTCCGATCAAACTGTCTGACCTGAAAGGAAAGTGGGTGGTGATGTTCTCGCACCCTGCAGATTTCACCCCTGTCTGCACCACCGAGTTCATGGCGTTTGCCAAGATCTACGATGAGCTTAAGGCACTCAATGTCAATCTGATCGGCCTTTCGGTCGACAGCATCTCAGCGCACCTTGCATGGGTGCACGATATCAAGGAGAAGATGGGGGTTTCAATCCCATTCCCGATCATCGCCGACCTTACCATGAAGGTCGCAAAGAAGTACGGGATGATCCACCCGGGGCAGTCGTCAACGGCAGCCGTCCGCTGCGTCTTCTTCATCGATGACAAGGGCATCATGCGGGCAATGATCTACTATCCGCTCCAGAACGGGCGGTTCATGCCCGAGATCATTCGCCTTGTCAAGGCGCTCCAGACCACCGATAAGTTCAAAGTTTCAACACCGGCAAACTGGCAGCCGGGTGACAAGGTCGTTGTCCCGCCCCCCAAGACCGCCGCAGAGATGGAGAAGCGTCCGACCGAAGGGTACGAGTGCAAAGACTGGTATTTATGCTTTAAAAAAGTCTAGAGATAAATTCGTTTCATGGATTTAACCGGGCTTAACCCACAATCCAATCTTTTTTCATCACAAATATCATAGAACACATCTATGCCGATCAAAGTCCTCGCCTTCGCTGGCAGCCCACGCCGGCACGGAAATTCGGAGACGCTCCTTGACTGGGTGCTGGCATCGATGGGGGGGGAACCTGACGTGAGCATTGAGAAGATCGCGCTCACCGACGCAAATATCCACATGTGCAACGGGTGCAATGCCTGCGAGAAGCTGAACAAATGCATCCAGCGTGACGGGATGGATATCGTGCACGATAAGATCATCGGCGCGGACTGCATCGTGCTTTCGTCTCCCATTTTCTGCATGGGGCTTGCCGCTCAGGTCAAGGCGCTTGTCGACCGTGCGCAGGTCTTCCGCTCCCGCAAATACGTGCTCAAGCTGCCAGTTGTTCCTCCTGAACGCAAGGGCAAGCGGCTCGGCGTCTTCCTCGCTACCGCAGGACAGGACTGGGACTACGTCTTTAATGCCGCGGTCCCATCAGTGAAATGTTTCTACCATGTGATAGATATCCGGGATGCGGACATCCACTATCTGATGGTCAACAACGTGGATGAGAAGGGTGCAATCTGGAGCCACCCGACTGCAAAGAACGAAGCGGATATGCTTGGAAAAGATGTGATCGCTGAACTCAGGAAACGTCTTGCAACGTGATTTGCCATGAAGATCACAGTCCTGGGTATTTCAGGAAGCCCGCACCGGCACGGCAACACCGAGACACTGCTGGACAAATTTCTGGAAGGTGCGAAGGATGCCGGTGCCGCTGTTGAAAAAGTTGTGCTTAAGGATCTGCACTACTCACCATGCCGGGGATGTAACTCCTGCCACAAGACCGGCGATTGTATAGTGAATGACGATGCGATCGTATTGTATGAAAAGATCATGACATCGGACTGCATCGCGGTTGCCTCTCCGATATATACCATGGGCATCACCGCCGAACTCAAGGGGCTGATTGACCGTGAGCAGTACCTCTGGGCCAGAAAATTTATCTTAAAAACCCTCTACTTTTCCGATGACCATATCAAACGGCACAAGGCTATCTTTATTTCGACAGCCGGGCTTGGATGGGACAATGTCTTTGACGGGGCATTTCCGGTCATAACGGCACTGTTTAACACCGTTGGATTTGAGTACTATGACAACATCATCGCAAACGATATGGACCGGTACGGTGGCATCAAGCAACATCCGACGGCTTTAAAGGAAGCGTACGACAAAGGGCAGAAGGTGGCAAGAGTGCTGGAAAAAATCACTGCCCCTTCCTGATTCCACTAATCAGTGTTTTATTTCGTAAGAAGGGTAAAAATATTTGCAATGGTTAAAAAAGGGATTTTAGAATAACTGTGGATAAAATGAGAGCAGAAGGGTTCCGAACGCTGCAATAATCAAGACCGCAAAAACCCCGGCGTTCCATGCAAGGACCTTTCTTCCGTCGAGCACGCTCACGGGCAGCATGTTGAACGCAGCAATCATTGCATTGACCCGCAGCCCTATCATGCCGATGAGAGAGGCGAGATTGCCCGAGAGCGATGAGGAGATGCCGCCGTATAGCAGGAGCCCGGCAAACGGGATACAGAGCAGAAGGTTTGTTATGGGACCTGCCGCGGAGATCTTACCGTTCTGTGTACGGGTGATCCCGCCGCCACCGAACCGCCCTGTGTCATAGATCACGGTCGCACCCGGGGCGGCAAAGACAACACCGACAAGTGCCGCAAGCGCCACAGCCACAAGCAGCATCGTGTTATCCTTCCGGAACTCTGCCCAGTACCCGTACTTCATGGCGGTGAACTTGTGCGCCATCTCATGGGCCACAAACCCAATTCCCACGGTCACCAGAGAGACACCGATGAAGATCAGCGCAGTAATCAGGTCCACCCTTCCCGCATCCTTGATGAATATGATGCCAAACGCCAGGGAGATGGCGACCCATGCGATGATCAGGTCAAGACGCTCCCGCCGCGATATCCGTTCGAGCATAGTAATTCCTCAATTATATGGGAGTCTCTGCCATTAGTTCTTTGGATTGGATCATGCCTTTCATCAGGTTTATACCAGCCTTTCGATCAATACACTGCATATGACGATTGAAGATGTGAGAAAAGAGATTGACCGGCTTGACCATGATATTGTCCGGTTGATCTCACGCCGGCAGGAGCTTGCCGTAAAGATTGCCAGGATCAAGATCAGTAAAGGTCTGCCTATTCATGACGAGGAGCGGACAACAGCTATGCTCGAATCGGTTTTCAACCGTGCGGTCGAGTATAAGATAGACCCCGTTTCCGTCCAGAAAATTTTTGAGGTCCTGGTCGACATGAGCGAGCAGCGGCAGAGGGAATGCTCTGGGGAGGGGAATCTTCCTTAAAGCAGAAAAAATCTCATCATGGCCATCTCAATCCACCCTTTTTTTACATCCAGCCCGACAGCATCACCACGCCGATCGCGATCATTGAAAGACCGATGACAAGGCGAAGCAGCCGGCGGTTCTCCAGCCTCCATGAATGTACTTTTTCCGGTGAGAGGCCGAAGGTAACAATGAGAAGGATTGCGACCAGCGGAAGGACAAAGATCAAATTATACAGAATCAGGTAGGGCAGCCCCTCGCTGAAGGTGAGGGTTTTGCTCATCATCCCGAGGATTGCGAGGTAGATCCCCCCCGTACAGGGGAGCTCAAAGATACCGACGAGGACTCCGAGGACGAACGCTGCGGGGAGCGACGCATTGTTGATATACCGTTCAATCGTTGCTTTTCTGGATTCCGGTATGGCAAGGACGAATCCCTCGTTCTTCCGGAGTACATCAATGACATTCACCAGCCCCAGAATGATCGCAAGGGTCGCTGCTCCAATAAATAGAACTGATGAAAAACCGGACTGCTGAACGATAGTAAAGAGCCCGATGCCGGACAGCAGGTAAAAAAGGAATACTGCTGCGATGTAAGCACCACCAACCGCAAGGACCCGACGCCTGCTTTCCAGTGTGATTATTGAGAGAAGCAGGAAGACGAGAACGGCAAAGGCACATGGATTTACACTGTCGATCAGGGCACAGGCAACCACGACCGGGAGCGTGAGAGCCGGGCCGGTAACCGGGCACCCCCCGCTCCCGGAGACAGATGTAAACAGTGGCGTACTATTTGTGCTCGGACCCGCAGTCTTCGATTGTTCGATAATGATCAATTCGGTATAGTCCCTTATCTCATTCTCTCCAACAAGAGCACGGTCACCGATAACAAGGGTCGGAACACCCAGCGTTGTGAGGTTATAGGTTTGCTGGACCCGGGAGAGTATTTCCTGGTTGGTGGCATTGTGGTACACCTCCAGCTGTTTAAGTTCGAGGTTTGGGTATTTTGCAGCAAGTGCAATGAGGTGCGGTTTGATGTTTGCACAGTGGGTGCAGCCGTCACCATAGAAATAATAGGCGGGTATAGTGCCCGAACCATTGGAGATCTGAACGAGTGCAGAATTACCCTCGTGGGTTGTGGTGCCGGAATAATTCCCTAAAAAACCCTGGAAATACAGTGCTCCCGTCAATGCTATGACGATCCCAACCACAGCCAAAATTTTCCAGCGTTTCTCCATGGTATCCACAGATTCTAGTATATTGGATCGGATTACAAAAAATTTATTTGGGGGTGATCATCGTGCCAACACCCTCACGGGTGAAGAGCTCAAGAAGGAGGTTATGCTCCACATTGCCGTTGATGATGTGGGCGAACGCCACGCCGTTTTCAACGGCGTTGATAACCGAGGTCACCTTGGGGATCATGCCCTCGCCAATCGCACTGGACTTCAACAGGTCGTTTGCCTGATCGATTGAGAGTTTCCGGTACACATTCGTCCTCGACACGTCCATGACGCCATCGACATCTGTCATGTTGATCAGCTTGTAAGCTTTCAAGGCAACCGCTATGTCCCCGGCAGCTGTATCCGCATTGATGTTCAGGCTCCCGCCGGATCTGTCGATCGCGATGGGAGCGATAACCGGGATATGCTTGTTGTCGAGCAGGGTTTTTAAGATCGCCGGGTCGATCCATTCAATCTCCCCGACATGGCCGAGGTCAACCTCCTGTTCCACATCACCGATCTTCACTTTTTGGGGGTCCATCTTCCGAGCGATAATCAGGTTGCCGTCATTGCCGGAGAGTCCGACGCCCCGTGCCCCGCATTTTGCTATGAGCGAGACGATCCCGTTGTTGATCTTGCCTACGAGCACCATCTGGGCGATCTCAAGGGTCTCAGCATCAGTCACCCGCAAGCCCCCGACAAAGACCGATTCCTTGCCCATCTGTTTCATCTTCTCAGTGATCTCAGGCCCGCCACCATGGACAAGCACGACCCGGATCCCTACATAGTGCAGGAGCACCGCGTCCCGGATTGCGTTCTCGAGCACGATGGGGTCGACCATCGCATGCCCACCAAGTTTGATCACAATAGTCCGCCCGTGGAACTGCTGGATATAAGGCAGCGCCTCCATGAGCACATCCTCACGCTTCATGTTGTATACCTCCCGTTGATCTCCACATATTTCTCGGTAAGATCGCATCCCCACGCGGTTGCCGTTTCTGTTCCGGATGCAAGGTCGAGTTCAAAGATGACCTTTTTTTTGTGCATCGCGGCTTTTGCCTTAGTCAAATCAGCGATGATTTCCCCGTTTTTCACCAGCGGGTAGCGGGCTGTACCATCACCGATCCAGAGCGATACGGCGTTGGGATCAAACACGACCCCGGCCCGCCCGGCAGCTGCCACCACCCGCCCCCAGTTCGGGTCTTCGCCATAGACCGCAGTCTTGACAAGCGGGGACCCGATCACGGTGCGGGCAACCTCCGCAGCCGCTTCCTCTCCCGGAGCACCCCGGACGGTGACCTCGATCAGCTTCGTCGCTCCTTCACCGTCGGCAGCGATCTGTTGGGCGAGCGATGCACAGCATCCCTCGAGGGCTGCACAGAATTCGGGATAATTCACCTTTCCGGCTTCTCCAGTCGCTGTGCAGAGCGCAATGTCATTAGTACTCGTATCACCGTCCACGACCACCCGGTTGAACGACCTGCGCGTCGCCTGTTCGAGCGCCTTCGCAAGCTGCTCCCGGTTCAGTTCTGCATCTGTATAGATGAACGCGAGCATTGTCCCCATATTGGGGGCGATCATACCGCTGCCCTTGGTGATGCCCCCCACTGAGAAACCCTCATTTTTCACGAGCGCGTGTTTCGGGAAGGTGTCGGTGGTCATGATCGCCTGTGCAGCCGCAGCTTCTGCGGATGTGCTGCGACTGAGATTTTTTGCCACATCGCGGCACTGGCGCTCAATGAGGGGGAGGTCAAGAAACCGCCCGATCACTCCGGTACTTGCAACACCAACGAGATTTGGTTCAATGCCAAGCGATTCGCCTGCGATCCGGGTCATCGTTTCTCCATCGGCATATCCCCGCGGTCCGGTATAGGCATTGGCGCACCCGCTGTTTGCGATGACCGCTTCCAGTCTCCCCTTTTTCATACGCTCTCTCATGAGTTCAATAGGGGCAGCCCTGACAAGGTTCTTTGTAAAGACTCCTGCCGCAGTCCCGCTCGCACGGATTAGCGCGAGCCCATACTTTCCCTCTTTAACGCCATTTGCCGTTACCCCTTCAACAGCGCAGATGCTCTGGTAGGTCACGATGGGTCACCTTCATTTTTACTATCGTACGACATTCCCACACCCTGCACGATATCAGCCCGGGTGATGATCCCGACAAGCTGTTTCCCGCGCAGTATCGGGAGACGTGCGATGCCCTCCCTGAGCATCAGCGATGCCGCAGCCTCGATATCCATGTCCTCGGTTGCCGTCACGACGCGGTGCGTCATTACGTTTTTTACCGGGGTGTCTCCGATATTCCGCAGCGCGTGTTTGGTCTTTTCCCAGTTGATAAGTTCGCGGACCGGTACTTCAATGATCTCGAGCGGTGAGGGGAGCCAGAGGTCATCCGAGATTCGCCCTGTCTCGAGCTGTGCGATGATGTCAGACTCAGTAAGAACCCCCACCACGTGATCTCCCTCTATTACCGGGAGTCCGCCAATATGGTGCTTCCGGAGCAGTGCAACAGCATCCCGCAGGGGCATGCCTGCAGCAGCAACGATCGGATTTTTTGTCATGATTTCGGCAACAATCATCGAAACCACCTAGGGCAGCATACCCGCGTGAACGAGCCCGTCGGTTTCCTTAAATCCGCACATCAGGTTCATGTTCTGGATCGCCTGACCGCTTGCACCCTTGACAAGGTTGTCTATGGCAGAGATCGCGACCACCCGGTACCCTTCGGATTCTACCGCAATGTCGCAGAAGTTGCTTCCCCGCACTGCCGCAAGCGAGGGTTTCTGGTACCTTACAAAGTATTCGTTCTTATAGTAGTCACGGTAGATTCGTTCGACTTCCTTCTGGTCCATCGGTTTATTGAGGAGGATATGTGCGGTCGTGAGGATACCACGGTTTACAGGTACGAGGTGGGGGGTGAAATAGCACGTCGCCTTTGAGCCAAGGAATGCGAGCTCCTGTTTCATCTCGGCAAGGTGCCGGTGCGAGGTCCACATATACGGTCCGACGTTATCACCAACATTGGGATAATGAGTCGTCACCGAGGGGTTGTCTCCCGCACCACTGACGCCGGTCTTTGAGTCAAAGATCACGGTGTGCGCGTGAAGGGCGAGAGGTGCCGCAGCAAGGGTTGCGCCGGTCGGGAAGCAGCCGGGGTTGGCAACGCATTTGGCGTTTATAATATCCTTCCGGTGGAGCTCGGGGATACCATACGGGGCAGGAAAATAATCAGTATGCGTGACACCGTACACCTTCTCATAGACTTCTTTGAGAAGGCGGTAATCTGCACTCAGATCGACTACCTTGATCCCGCGGGAGATCAATTTTCCCGCGTAGGTCATCGCTGCAGTGTGCGGGACCGCGAGGAATGCAACATCGGCATCGATTGTATCGGTATCCGGGTTTGTAAATGTGAGATCAGTAAACCCTTTCAGGTGGGGATGGAGCTGAACCACAGGAGTCCCTGCGAGTTTGCGGGATGTGGCACAGGTTACCTCTGCTGATGAATGATGGAGCAGGAGCCGGATCAGCTCACCACCTGCATACCCGGACGCTCCAATGATCGCAACCTTCATGTATCACTATTTTTCCGGTAAAAATTTAATCCTTTTCGGATTTTTTAAAAAATATTTGATAATTTCCGATATTTTTTAAAATAGGATAGTATAGGGGCTGGATGGATGCGCGGAACGGTTCATTACTGTTCCTGTTTCCGTGATCGGAGACTATAGAGGCGCTGCGCGAGCAGATCGATCCTCTGGCGATCCTCTAGCCCCTCCAGCAGATCGGCAGGGAGCCCTTCAATACCAGCGCCAGCTCCAATGTACGCTCCGCAGATGAGTGCGATGGTATCCGTATTTCCTCCGACATTGGCTGCAACGGTGAGGAGGTCCGGAGGGTGCCGGTACCGGCTGATCAGGAAGAATGCGAGTGGAAGGGTCTGATATACCGAGACGTCGTGCCCAATCTTGAGCACTGCGGTCTCAGCGTCTACCCCTTCCCGCTCAAGCATGAGGGCATTGCGGATCCTCCCCCCGAGCACATCATCCTCCACAGATGCTTTTTTCTCCGCCTGCTGGATTGCATCGCCACTTCCGTTGATGGTATAATATATCAGGACTGTAAGTGTTGCGACAGCCGCATGGGCAGCCGGGTGTGTATGGGTGACATTGCAGGCACGCACTGCACGTTCGACCGCTTCGGAAAGATCGGGATATGCAAGGGCAAACGGGATGGCTAGCGAGAGGCAGCCTGCTGTTGTTGATTTGACACCGGCTATTGTGGGATTGTCCCTCATCATGTGCTCGCAGGCAGCAGAGACTGAACCGTCCGGGAACCGCAGCCCACCACGGGCATAGAGTTCCTTTAAAGCCGCGGCATACCGCTCCTCATTGAATCGTCTGTCCGCAAGCAGGGTGCCAGCAAGTATCAAAATCTGTGTATCATCAGTAAACTGTCCGGGCTGGAGTCCTGCATTGGGGTGGACTTTGTATGCCCGCCGGTATCCATATCGCATCTTCTGAAGGTTTGGCGACGTGCTCTCATTGGGCATGCCAAGAGCATCGCCAATTGCTGCTCCAAGCATGCATCCCTTGAACCGGTCAAGCATTGATCTAGTATTAAAAAAGACCGATAGATAAGGATTCGTATCTTTTATCTTCTGAAAAAATGCGGGTTCTCCTGCCTTTAATTCAATCAATTATCTGTGTGCGCAATTGCTGAAAGCGACGAAAAATGCAGCCATAAGCCACCTGCCGACCACTTTCTATAAATAATGGCTTTTACATGATTAATAATGACGAATAGGTGATGCATGGCGACAAGAGAAGTTACAGAAACATCAGAGATGGAGATATCTGTCCACTGGAAGGAAGAAGAATATTATTATCCTTCAGCAAAGTTTATCGCCCAGGCAAACATGACGGATGAGACCGTCTTTGACCGTTTCAGTCTTGATAATATCCCAAACTGTTTCAAGGAATATGCAGACCTTCTTGACTGGTATGAATACTGGCACACAATCCTTGATACAAGTGATGCTCCTTGCTGGAAGTGGTTTGTAGGCGGGAAAATAAATGCCAGTTATAATTGCATTGACAGGCATCTTGCAAAAAACAGGAATAAAACTGCTATTCATTTCGTTCCCGAACTTGAAAATGAAAAAACAGAACATGTAACATACCAGGAATTGTTTGTCCGTGTCAACGAATTCGCAGCACTTTTACGGGACTTTGCTGGTTTGAAAGCCGGAGATAGAGTAACGCTTCACCTGCCCATGACTGCCGAACTTCCAATTACCATGCTTGCATGTGCAAGACTGGGCGTTATTCATTCGCAGGTATTCGGAGGATTCAGCGGCAAGGCTGCTGCTGACAGAATCGTTGACTCGGGGAGCAGGGTATTAATTACAATGGATTCTTATTACCGGGGTGGAGCACTTCTTAATCACAAGGAAAAAGCTGACATCGCGGTTGAGGAGGCAGAGAAGGGAGGGCAGGTTGTAGATAAAGTCCTTGTGTGGCAACGGTATCCCGGTAAATATTCTGCACTGACTCCGATGGTTGAAGGACGCGATTTCTTTGTTAACGACCTGTTAACAAAGTATTATGGAAAAAGAATAGATCCTGTTCCAATGCCGGCTGAAGCCCCTCTGTTTCTGATGTATACGAGCGGCACAACCGGAAACCCAAAAGGATGCCAGCACAGCACCGGCGGCTATCTTGCCTATGTTACAGGAACATCAAAATACATCCAAGATATTCATCCTGAAGACGTATACTGGTGTCTGGCTGATATCGGGTGGATTACAGGGCATTCTTACATCGTGTACGGGCCTCTTGCCCTCTGTGCATCCACGGTAATTTATGAAGGAATACCCACCTATCCCGATCCGGGGCGTTGCTGGAGAATAGCCCAAGACCTTGGTGTAAATATCTTCCATACTTCTCCGACCGCTATTCGTTCCCTGAGAAAAGTTGGTCCTGACGAACCAAGAAAGTATAATTATGAATTCAAGCACATGACAACTGTCGGTGAACCCATAGAACCGGAAGTATGGAAATGGTATTATCATGAAGTAGGAAAGGGTAAGGCAGTGATTGTAGATACCTGGTGGCAGACAGAAAACGGTGGCTTTTTGTGCAGCACCTTACCTGCTATAAAACCCATGAAACCGGGCAGTGCAGGTCACGGTATGCCTGGAATTCATCCAATTATATATGATGAAGACGGGAAGGTTATTCCCCAAGGGGCAGGGAAGGCAGGTAATATATGCATCCAGAATCCATGGCCCGGCTCATTCCAGACGATATGGGGTGACCGCGACAGGTATGTCAGTACATATTATAAACGATATTGCAAGAATAAAAACAGCAAGGACTGGAGAGACTGGCCATATCTGGCAGGTGATGCGGCTGTACAAGATAAAGACGGTTATTACCGTATACTGGGCAGAATCGATGACGTCATTAATGTATCCGGACACAGGCTGGGAGCAAAGGAACTCGAATCGGCGGCACTTACCGTTCCTGAAGTAGCAGAGTCTGCAGTTGTTCCGGTTAATGATGAGATCAAAGGTAAAGTTCCGGATCTTTATATCGTACTCAAACCCGGGTTCAAAGCAAGTGCTGGACTTGAGAAAAAGATTTCTGATGCCCTTGCTAAGGAGATCGGGCCTATAGCTAAACCGAAAAAGGTATGGATTGTATCTGATATGCCAAAGACCCGATCAGGAAAGATTATGAGGCGTGTGCTCGGGGCTATATCAAACAATAAAAATGTTGGTGATGTAACTACACTTGCAAATCCCGAGATAGTTGAGGAGATTACGAAGCTGGTTGCCGGGTCGTAATGTCGGCACCGCTGAAGTGGAGTAAATGTGGAGTAATCTTCCTTTCATTCTGGAGCGTATGCAATGAGTGGAATTGATAATAAAATCTTAGGGATGGAAGCTGAAAAAGGGCGTTGGGTTCTTGTCATTCTCGGAATGATTATCAACCTCTGTCTTGGTTCAGTATATGCGTGGAGTGTGTTTGTCGGACCGCTCACAGACTACTTCACCAAGGACCTGGGTCAGGCCGTGTCCGCAAGTGAGATCCTGTTGCCCTTTTCAGTCTTCCTGGCATTCTTTGCCATAGCAATGCCGTTTACCGGAAAGTTCATTGAGAAATATGGTCCGCGGAATATTACCATTGTCGGAGGAGCTCTCACCGGTCTCGGATGGCTTCTCTCTTCCTTTGCCGGCTCTGTCCAGGTGCTCTACCTCTTTTACGGTGTGATCGCCGGAATTGGCGTTGGCATCGCTTATGGAGTCCCTGTTGCCGTTGCAGCCCGCTGGTTCCCGGATCGCCGGGGACTGGCCGTTGGTCTGACCCTGCTCGGGTTCGGGTTCTCTGCAGTGCTGACTGCCAATATTGCAGGATTCCTCATCGGTGCCAATGGGGTCATGAACACATTCAGGGTGTTTGGTATAGCATTTATCATCATGATCGTCATACTCGCACTGCCCCTGAAATTCCCTGCAACCGGGTGGAAGCCTGCCGGATGGACCCCTCCTACCCCGGCAGCCGGTCAGGCAGTCACCTGCGAATTCAAACGCGAGCAGATGCTGAAAACTTCCACATTCTACGCACTCTGGGCCTGTTACTTCATCGGCTGTCTTGCCGGGCTCATGGCGATTGGCATCGCAAAGCCCGTTGGCGTCGATGTTGGTGTTGAGGCAGGGCTTGCCACGATGCTCGTTGGCGCCTTTGCCGTCTTCAACGGCTTTGGTCGCCCGGTCTTCGGCACCCTTACGGACAAGCTGACACCACGGAATACCGCGATGGTATCCTTTGTACTGATTGCACTGGCATCACTGCTCATCTGGCAGATCCCATCTGTTCCGGTGTACATCCTTGTTTTTGCCATTCTGTGGGGATGCCTCGGTGGCTGGCTGGCCATCGCCCCAACTGCAACGGCAAGTTATTTCGGCACCTGCGATTACCCGCGGTGCTATGGGGTGATGTTCCTTGCATACGGTGCAGGTGGCATTGTCGGACCGC